>OGDD01000015.1_pt1 | contig 144137 bp, 126 predicted proteins | sample 1570301 | NCBI WGS metagenome assembly OGDD01 (sample SAMEA2581971, study PRJEB24529) | metagenome | biome: Human gut stool | place: China | collected 2011 | reverse complement strand
GTTCCGAAACGGCAGCGGCAGCTATGATATGATCGTTCCGAAGTTCCAGAAGTTTGCTGAGAGCAGAGGACAGAAGAATTACTATGTAAGAGGTACTTTCACAAGAAATAACCTGGATTTTGCAGATGATGTGATCCATTATGCAGATCTTGGCTTCCAGCAGATGTCCATGGAGCCGGTAGTAGCTGATCCTGCAGAGGATTATGCCATCCGTGAAGAGGACATTCCTCAGATCTTAAAAGAATATGACAAACTGGCATTAGAATACATCAAGCGCAAAAAAGAGGGCAGAGGTTTTAACTTCTTCCACTTTATGCTGGATTTAACAGCAGGTCCATGTGTTGCAAAACGTCTGGCTGGCTGCGGTTCCGGTACTGAGTATCTGGCAGTTACCCCATGGGGCGATCTGTATCCATGCCACCAGTTTGTAGGCAATGAAAAATTCCTTCTTGGAAATGTAGACACAGGTATTGTAAATACAGAGACCCGTGATGAGTTTAAGCTTTGCAATGTATATGCAAAAGAGACATGCAAGGACTGCTTTGCAAGATTTTACTGCAGCGGTGGATGTAGTGCAAATGCCTATAATTTCAGTGGTTCTATTAACGGCGCATATGAGATCGGCTGCGAGATGCAGAAAAAGAGGATCGAATGTGCCATCATGATCAAGGCTGCTTTGGCAGACGAAGAGGCATAATATATGAAATATCAGGTAATAACCAAAGATGGACGGGCGAAACGTGCCCAGATGGAAACTGTACATGGAACCATCCAGACACCGGTTTTCATGAATGTAGGAACTGTAGGCGCTATTAAAGGCGCTGTATCTACCGATGACCTGCGCCAGATCGGTACTCAGGTAGAACTTTCCAATACCTACCACCTTCATGTGCGTACCGGCGACAAGCTGATCCGACAGTTTGGCGGTCTGCACAAATTTATGAACTGGGATCGCCCGATCCTCACGGATTCCGGCGGATTTCAGGTGTTTTCCCTGGCGGGACTGCGGAAGATTAAAGAAGAGGGCGTTTATTTTAACTCCCACATCGATGGTCACAAGATTTTCATGGGACCGGAGGAAAGTATGCAGATTCAGTCCAACTTAGGTTCGACGATCGCGATGGCATTTGATGAGTGCCCGCCGAGTCTTGCCGATCGGGACTATGTACAGAAATCAGTGGAGCGCACGACGCGCTGGCTGGCGCGCTGCAAGGATGAGATGGCACGCCTCAATGCACTGCCGGATACGGTCAACCGGGAACAGCTCCTGTTTGGTATCAATCAGGGTGCGATTTACGAGGATATCCGTATCGAACACGCGAAGGAAATCAGCAAAATGAACCTCGATGGCTATGCGGTCGGAGGTCTGGCAGTTGGCGAGAGCCATGAGGAAATGTATCGGATTCTGGATGCAGTCGTTCCGCACCTGCCGGAGGACAAGCCGACTTATCTTATGGGCGTCGGCACACCGGCAAACATCCTGGAAGCGGTAGACCGGGGCGTCGATTTCTTTGACTGTGTGTACCCGTCCCGGAATGGACGCCACAGCCATGTATACACGAACCATGGCAAATTAAATCTCCTGAACAGCAAATATGAGCTGGATCCGCGCCCAATCGAGGAAGGCTGCGGCTGCCCGGCATGCCGTTCTTACTCCCGCGCATATATCCGCCACCTGTTTAAGGCGAAGGAAATGCTGGGGATGAGATTATGCGTCTTGCATAATTTGTATTTTTATAATAAAATGATGGAAGAGATTCGCGACGCGATCGAACATCACTGTTATGCTGAGTATAAAGCAAAGAAACTTGCAGGCATGATGGGTGAATCGAACTAAAGGAGGAAATATACCACATGAGCAGCACAAGCGGAATGATCGTTTACCTTGTATTTATTATTGCCATCTTCTATTTTATGGCAATCCGTCCACAGTCCAAGGAAAAGAAAAAACAGGCAGAACTGATGGCAACCGTAGCAGTAGGCGACAGCGTTCTGACATCCAGCGGCTTCTACGGCGTGATTATCGATATGACCGATGATACTGTAATCGTAGAGTTTGGAAGCAACAAGAACTGCCGCATCCCGATGCGTAAGGATGCAATCGTTCAGGTTGAGAAACCGGAAGTCTAAGAAGAACGGTAAGAAAGTGAGAGGATCGCAGCTCCCGATGGGGGCGGCGGTCCTTTTTTGTGTAACAGGAAATTCCTTGGAATTCCCTATTACACAAAAAGGCACTAACGTGCCAATGATGCGCACGTATGCGTTGACAGAAAACTCATTGTTTTCTGCTTTTTATAGCCGCGGAGGTATCTGGTGTTTTGCACATCTCTTTTTGAGTGCTGTGCTATTTCTGCGTCGTCAGAAAGACTATCTCTTTCTATTTTTGCCAAGATTATATGAGTTCTGAACCAGAAATTTAAGGATGCGTCATGCTGCTCATGCAGCGAGAAGACGGTAACATCCGATGAAAAGAATAGATTTTTCGATTTTTTTGAAAAAGTAGTTGACATTTAAAATATAATCGGTTATACTTATCTACGTTGTTGGAAAGCAATATTCCTCGATAGCTCAGTCGGTAGAGCACGCGGCTGTTAACCGCGCTGTCGTAGGTTCGAGTCCTACTCGGGGAGCTTATAAAGACTGTAAGCAGTTTCCATGTTTACAGTCTTTTGAAGATTTAGCACCTTTATAATTAAATAAGGCTCCATGGTCAAGCGGTTAAGACACCGCCCTTTCACGGCGGTAACAGGGGTTCAAATCCCCTTGGAGTCATTTTTGTTCTTATTTATGAATACAATAAGATATGGCGACATAGCCAAGTGGTAAGGCGTGGGACTGCAACTCCCTGATCATCAGTTCGAATCTGATTGTCGCCTCTATTGAAAAGCTGGAATCCTATTAGGGTTTCAGCTTTTTTACGTTTATGTTATTATGAAATTATAGTGTTTTTGTTTAATTATTTTAAGGTATGTGTTATAATATCAGAAACATAAGCTATGTATATATATTAAAAAAGGTATAATATGAGAAAGTATAGAAAAATTAATAGAAAGTGTACACGTCTGACAGCAGCCGTATTATGCGGTGCATTTATCGCAGTTGGTATTGTCGGATGTGGAAGAAAGACAGAGGCAGTTATAACACCTGATGGTGAAGAGATAACAGAGGCAGTGAAAGAATATGAGACATTAGGTCAGAGCAGTGCGAAGAAGTTTTCATATGACGACCTTACGGTTGGAGCTGTTCATTACAAAATGACGGAATCACAGGTAAAAGTACTATTAGGTGAGCCATCCGTTGTTTATGATTCACAGGAAAAGGATAAAACTCAGACGGATGTTTCAGAAAGAATTTATTCTTATAATGATTTGACGCTTGTATTTTCTAAAATTGGAGATGAATATATTTTGACAGCAGCTGCAAGCGTGAGAGATGAAGATTTATTTTCAAGAGGATTGAGGGTTGGAAATACACTTGACGATATATTAAAGGCTTATTACAGAGATTCAGACTGCATGAATAAAAATTATTATTCGCAGGATAAGTCCGTACTTTTTGGCAAATTATTATATGGAAGCTATACAATTGATTCATTAGATACAGTAAAACCAAAAGGGAAAGTAGAATATGGTCTTATAAATCTTAATGGAAATACATCATTAGAAGCAGCGGAATCATATATTGTTGAGATGACATATTTTGAACCGCCATATAAAAATGGCACAGCTACAGTAGATGATGATTTTGCACAGATTGCATTTGATGTAGACCAGAATAGAAAGATTACAGCTATAAGATGGTATTACTATCCACAACAGGATTGATAATATAAAACAAAAAGAGTCAGAGGAGAATTTAAGGTATGAAATCAACTACATTAGTTATTATGGCAGCCGGAATGGGAAGCCGTTTTGGAGGTGGAATCAAGCAGCTTGAGCCAATGGGACCAAATGGTGAGATTATAATGGATTATTCCATTTATGATGCAATGGAAGCTGGTTTTAATAAGGTAGTATTTGTTACAAGAAAAGATTTATTTGAGACATTTAAAGAAGTAATTGGAAACAGAATAGAGAAAGTAATTCCTGTCGAATATGTTTTTCAGGAACTTGATGATTTGCCGGAAGGATTTGAGGCACCTGCTGACAGAACAAAACCTTGGGGTACAGGTCAGGCAATACTTGCATGCAAGGGCGTTGTAAATGAGCCATTTCTTGTAATTAATGCAGATGATTACTATGGAAAGACTGCATTTAAGCTTATTCATGATTATCTTGTATCAGATAAAGCTGATTCAGGAAAATATGAATTCTGCATGGCAGGTTTTATTCTTGGAAATACTCTCAGTGATAATGGAGCTGTCACAAGAGGTGTCTGCGTAATGGATAAAGAGGGACATCTTACAGGTGTAAATGAAACCGGAGGAATTGTTAAGACAGCAGACGGAGCAGCGGCAGAGGATAAGGATGGAAATGTTGTTGTAATCAATCCTGCAAGCCATGTTTCAATGAATATGTGGGGATTTACACCTGATTTTCTTGATGAACTTGAGAAAGGTTTTAAGGAATTTCTTGGTGGATTAAAGGATGGTGATATTAAGAGTGAATATCTCCTTCCATCAGTTGTTGACCAGCTTATTAAAGATGGAAAAGCAAATGTTTCAGTCCTTGAGACAAATGATAAATGGTTTGGCGTAACATACAAAGAAGATAAACCGGTTGTTGTTGAGTCAATCAGAAAGCTTATATCAGAAGGAAAATATCCTGAAAAGTTATACAACTAAAGGAGATTTGAAAGGCTTATGAAAAAATTTTCGAGATGTGCACTTATTTTAATTATTGTGACGATAATATCTGCAATTGCAGGATATATATTTGAAAATAGCACAATCACACCGATGTATACATCAACAGCAAAACTTGTTGTGACGCCGGGGGCTGACAATGAAGCTTCACTGAGAGCCCAAAATGGAGCTTTAAAAAATGATTTTGCAATTGTATTTAAGAGTGATGTTGTTATTTCAGCAGCACAGAAAACTGCAGGTACATCAGAAGATATTGCATCTTATCTTACAGTTAAAGCTGTACCTGACAGTAATATTATTGAACTTATATGTACAAATCCTGACCAATCAACAGCAAAAACATATGTAGATGCTGTTGCAAAAAATGCATTAAAAACAACAAGTATTGTGCCTGTATCATCTATACAGGTTCTTGAATACGGTGATGAGAGCAATAACTCATTTAAGCCGGGACTTTATAGAAATACAGCGGTTATTGCGGGCATTGCAGCTGCCATCTGTTTATTTATAGAGCTTATAGTTGTATTTGCAATTGGTGCGTTTAAACAGGAAGAGGATAATTCTGATGATGAGACAGAATATGAGAGAAGATTTGGAAAATATTCTGCCAAATCAGAAATGGATACATATGCACAGGATGCCGTAAACAGGGCAATTATGGATGCGGCTGTTACCAAAGAAGTTGTCGATGATGCTATAAAAGAAGTATCATACAGCGATGTTATTACCAAAGAAATGGTGTCTGATGATAAGATAAATGGAAAAATATCAGAAGAAATTCAGGATGATGCCCAGCTGGAGGATGATATACTTGCTGATGTAGATACAGAAGATGAAATTACTGAAGAATCAGAGCCTGATGCAGACATAAAAGATATGGCTGAGGATGTGAAATCGGGAGAAGATGATGTGGCAGAAACTGATATTACAGAAGATAATGTTGGTGAAGAAGCGATAGCAGAGTATGAAGTTGTCAAAGATTCAGAAGATGAAAATGAGTATGAGAAGGAAACTGCTTCTGAGGATGAAGCAATTGATGCTGATGTTATAAATGATTTGCCTGAACCTGAGATTGTGCAGGCAGGCAATGTGCGTAAATCAAGTTCAAAAGTAATTGGTTTTATTAAAAAGTAAAGGTGGTGTTTGGATGTTTAGTGTAAATGTTGATAAACTTACGGGAATGACAGAATCAGAACATCACAGTTATAGTGATACAGTGGATGCAATTATTAAAGAATGTGATAATAATTATAGAATAATAGCAACCCACGGAGAGCCATTGATGGCATTTAAACTTGCATCTGTAATTCACGAAAAAGGTAAAAAAGTTATCTTTGTTGATGCCGATGTTTCAGAAGAAATATTTCTTGCAAAATATAAGCTTGGAAAGAATCTTAAAGGATTTACAGATTATTTTCAGGAAGATGAAGCAATTCATGACCTTGTGTGCAAGACAAACCGAAAGAACCTTGATATTATATTTACTGGTGAAACTCAGGAGTTTGACAAGGCAGACATTTTGGACAGTGAGTTTTCAGATTTCAGGGATTGTCTTGTTGAGCAGTATGAGTATGTAATTGTGCATACAGGTGATAATTATGATATTGCAGCAAAATGTGATGCATCTGTAATTTTGCTTAAACAGTCAGATTACAGTGAAATGTCTGCAGAATCAAAAGTGGATTTTCTTGATAGTAACGGATGTTTTGTGCTTGGATTAGTTGTTGAAGAATAATGGCTATTGGAGGCATGTCATGGAAAATAATGTAGAAGAATTTGTTAAATGGATAAAAAATTCAGATAATATTGTATTTTTTGGTGGAGCAGGTGTTTCAACAGAAAGTGGAATTCCTGATTTTAGAAGTGTTGATGGATTATATAATCAGAAGTATAAATATCCGCCGGAGACAATTCTTAGTCACAGCTTTTATATAAGAAAGCCGGAAGAGTTTTTTGAGTTTTACAGAAATAAAATGTTATTTCCTGATGCTAAGCCTTCAACAACACATATTAAGCTAGCTGGGCTTGAAAAATCCGGAAAGCTTAAAGGCGTCATAACACAGAATATTGATGGACTTCATCAAAAGGCAGGAAGTAGTCATGTCATTGAACTTCATGGCAGTGTGCTTCGCAATTATTGCGAAAGATGTGGAAAGTTTTATGGAATTGATGCAATTATTAATTCAAAAGGAGTTCCGAAATGCAGCTGTGGCGGAAGAATAAAGCCGGATGTCGTATTGTATGAGGAAGGTCTTGATGAAAAAAATATACAGGAAGCCGTAAAACTTATAAAAGAAGCTGATGTGTTGATAGTTGGAGGAACATCGCTTGGTGTATATCCGGCAGCCGGACTGATTGATTATTACAATGGAAATAAACTTGTACTTATCAATAAATCAGAAACTCCATATGACAGACGTGCTGATTTGCTGATACATGATGCGTTGGGAAATGTTTTTTCCCAAATTTAAAAGATTGTTAAATAGGCAGAAATGGAGTATTTATGAAATATATTTACGAAGTCGGAGATATTGTCCAGCTCAAAAAAAAACATCCGTGTGGCAGTACAGAATGGCAAATATTGCGTGTTGGTGCTGATTTTAAGTTAAAGTGCACAGGGTGCGGACATGAAATAATGGTATCACGCACAATGGTAGAAAAAAATACAAAAAATTTAAAAAAGGCTTGTAATTGAGTCCTTTTTATGATAGAATTTGACCTTGTGATATATATTTTTCCTTGCTCTTTCACTGTGAATAAGAAAGGGCCAGAGACCAGAAGGAGGTGCGACGTAGAATGAATAAGTATGAATTAGCATTAGTTGTAAGTGCAAACGTCGAGGATGAAGTGAGAAATGCTACAATCGAGCAGGTTAAGGAATTAATTACTCGTTTTGGCGGTACAATCACAGATCCAGGCACATGCGAGAAGAAGAAGCTTGCTTACGATATCCAGAAGATGAGCGAAGGTTTCTACAACTTCATTAAGTTTGAGGCAGAAGCAACTTGCCCAGCAGAAGTTGAGAGCAGAATTCGTATCATGGAGAACGTAATCAGATTCTTAATCGTTAAAGATGGAGAATAATTAGTTCGCGTTTGGCTTAACAACTCTTTTATAGAAGAGGAGAATAAGTATGAACAGAGTGATTTTAATGGGAAGACTGACAAGAGATCCTGATGTCCGTTATTCACAGGGCGGTGAAGGTTCTATGGCAGTAGCAAGATATACATTAGCAGTAGACAGAAGACGTACAAGAGGTAATGAATCCGGTAATGAGCAGACAGCAGATTTTATCAGCTGTGTTGCATTCGCTCGTTCAGCAGAATTCGCTGAGAAGTATCTTCATCAGGGAACTAAAGTAGTTGTGAGCGGAAGAATTCAGACAGGAAGTTACACAAATAAGGACGGACAGAGAGTTTACACGACTGATGTGGTCGTTGACGACCAGGAATTCGCAGAGAGCAAAGCTTCAGCAGCAAGCAGCGAAGCTGCGTATACACCATCAAGAAGTAATCCGGCAGCACCTGCAGGTGATGGCTTTATGAATATTCCGGATGGCGTAGAGGATGAAGGTTTGCCTTTTAATTAAAACAGGAGGTAACTGATATGCCAGAAAAGAAGGCTGAGAGACCAGAAGGTCAGATGAGAAGAAGACCAATGCGCAGAAGAAAGAAAGTATGTGCATTTTGTGCTGATGCAAACAAGGCATTAGATTATAAAGATGTTGCTTTATTAAAGAAGTATGTTTCTGAAAGAGGAAAGATTCTTCCTAGAAGAATTACAGGTAACTGTGCAAAGCACCAGAGAGCCCTTACAGTAGCTGTAAAGAGAGCTCGTCATATTGCTTTACTTCCATATACAGTAGAATAAGCAATAATTTTAAGATGATTGAAGGATTACATTGGTTCGCCGGTGTAATCCTTTTTTTAACCATAAAAATATATTAATATGGATTCTTTGGAAATAACAACTCTTGAAGATATAGTATATCTTTCTTATAAAAATGATGTCTCGTTTTTGTTTGGACATTAGATGAATCTTTATGAACACCAGAGCTCCTATAATCCGAATATGCCCGTCAGAGGGTTGATATATTTTGCTGAAATATATAGTGGATATATTCAGAAGAATAAGCTGGACGTTTATTCAACTAAGCAGATTAATCTGCCAGTTCCACGATATATAATTTTTTATAACGGTACAAAGAATGAACCGGAAAAGAAAGAATTGAGGCTATCTGAATGTTTTAAATATTCGGCACAGCAAAGTGATGAATTAGAACAGAAAGAAATGAAACCCTGCCTTGAACTTACAGCTACAATGCTTAATATAAACATAGGTAATAATGAGGAACTTATGAAAAAATGCAATAGAAGAGGGCTATAAGGAAGGCTATGATAGTGGTTATGATAGCGGATTTGGAAAAGCAGTTGATGAGATGACAGACGGCTTTACAAAAGATAGGGAGACAAAAGAGCAGATAATTGAGAAGCTTATAAGTTATTTTAAGATGGATAAAGAGAAAGCAAAAGAATACTTTGATAAACATGTTATATAAAACTTTATATTAAAGCAAAAAGAAGTGTTACAGAAATATAATATGACACTTCTTTTTTGTCGGTTTTATACAAAATTAATAAAAATAAACTGTGTATAAAGCAGAAAATGTATAATGTGCATAAGTTCCGGATTGATTTTTTGCACTAAAAATGAGATACTTAGTACAAAAGCGGCGTGTCCGTTTAGTAAAAGAAGGAGGAGAGTTATGAAAAAAATGACAAGACGCAGAATAACTGCGTTGTTTATGGCAGTGCTTATGGTTGTTGGAATTTTACCATTGTCTATGTTGACAGGTATTTTCTCAAGCAAGGCACAGGCAAGGACAGTGACAGCATCTATTGATCTTTCTAAGGGACTTAAGGCTGGAACTGTATATGGCGATGAAAGCATTGTTAAATTAGAGGTGCTTATAGATATGCCAGTAAAGGAAGGTTCAGGAGCGACAGTTGAAGGCGTAAAGTATGATGCATTTATACAGCAGCCAAAAGCAAATCCTAAACCAAATAATGGAGCAGTACCTACAGAAGGAGCTGCGTTTAAGATGACAGCAGTTACAGACAGTAAGATTACATTTGTAACTAAAGCAGCATCTGGTAAGAAAATGTATTTTGTGGAATCTTCACAGAAGCCAGAAGAAGCAATATGTGAGGAAGCGACTGAAGGTTCACACACATACAGCATGTCAGCAGGAAAAACATATTATTTTTATGTAAGTGGATCAAAGGCATGTGTATATGCTATTTCATTAGAAAAGGGTACACCTGACTTAGACTGGTCAAAGGTTGAATCACCTGTACTTGAGACACCTGTAGTTGATGGCTCAAAGGTAAGCGTAGGCTGGAATGCACCACTTGGTGATGACGGCGGCGAGCAGCTTGTTGTAAATATGTACAGCGGCGAAAAGGTTGTTGATTCAAAGATTATTAAAGGTTCTAACAGCAAAGGAACAGCAGAGTTTAATCCTACAGCAACAGGCGACTATACTTTCAAGGCTGTTTTATCAAGAGCTGGTGAAACAGATAAAGAGAGTAATGAAGTTAAGGCAGAAGGATTTGTTCTTCCTTTAGCAGCACCTTCAAATCTTTTTGCAACAAGCAAGGGAAATGGAAAGATGCTTATCGAATGGGATGCAGTTCCAGAAGCTGACAGCTATGAAGTTTCATATAGTACAGATGGCACAACATATTCTGAAGCTGTTACAGCAACAGATACAAAGCAGCTTTTAAGTGGTCTTACAGTTGGAACAGAATATACATTCAAGGTTGTTGCAGTAAGAAATAATCCGGCTACAAAAAAGGAAGCTGTAGTTAAGGGAACAGCAACAGCCGATGAAATAAGAAAATGGGGTTCTGTTACATATGGTAATGGACATGAAGATGGTAAAGATACATCAAAGGATAGTATTACAGGTTCAGCACTTGATGGAAGTGTAACAATCAAGAGTGCAAGTGGAAAGATTGTTCCTGATTCATATGACGGATTGACATTCTATTATACAGAAATTCCTACAACAGAAAATTTCATACTTAGAGCAAAGGTTAAAGTAAATTCATGGAAACTTTCTAATGGTCAGGAAGGTTTCGGCCTTATGGCAACTGACAGATTAGGTGGTTCAGGCTGGAACAACCAGTATATGGCTATTGCATCAAAGGTAGAATATTATTGGGATGCAGAGGAAAACAGAGTATCAACAGATGATACCCTTGATAAGGTAACACACAAGCTCGGTATTGGCTCTATTGAAAAGAAAGGCTTAACAACAGATAATATTAAAGATATTGAAGCAAATAAGACAGCTGTAATTAAGGCAAACTTTACTTCAAAAACGACACCTCTGGAACTTAGATATCCAGATTATAAGAATGTTATTGGAAATGCACAGGAAGAAGTAAGAGGAACAGTAGGTGATGCAATTACTGAGATGTATATGACAATACAGAAGAATAATACAGGTTATTTCATCACATACGAATCGGTAGATGGTTCATACAAGACAACTAAGAAATATTATAATCCTAAGGCACTTGAATATCTTGATTCAGAGAATGTATATGCAGGTTTCTTCGCAGCAAGAAATGCAAATGTTACATTCTCAGATATTTCAATAACAACTTCTAATCCGGCTACAGATCCGGCACCAGAAGAAAGACCTATAGAACTTATTGCAGTTAATACAAAAGTACAGTCTCCATCAGCAACAGGTACACCAGATTACACATTTGCATTTACGGCAAATTGTGATGGTAAATTAAGTATTGCAGATAAAGATGGTAACTTCATTGCAGAAGATGTAGAAGTTAAGGCAAAGACAGCAGTTAATGCCGCTAACGTGGTTCTTAATAAGGGTAAGAATGATTTTAAGCTTTACTTTACACCAGCAGAGGGATATATTCCTGGCGAATATATGGCGATGCAATCATATGAAACAAAAGAAATAGATTTCACAGTAACATATAAGACTATTGGTGAGGCAGGACAGTCAATCTGGGTTGCACCAGATGCAAAGGGTTCAGGAAGCAAGGAAGACCCAATGAGTATTTATGATGCTGTTAAATATGTTCAGCCTTCACAGCAGATTGTACTTATGGAAGGTACATACAAACTTGAAAGTTCATTAAAGATAGCAAGAGGTATCAATGGTACAGCAGAAAACATGATTTACATGGTTGCCGATCCAGCTGCAACAACAAGACCGGTTCTTGATTTTCAGGAACTTTCAACAGGTATGATTATCGGTGGCGACTACTGGTACTTCAAGGGATTTGATGTTACAAGATCAGCAAATGCCCAGAAGGGTATTCAAGTATCAGGAAATCATAACACATTAGACCAGATTAATGCTTATCACAATGGTAATACTGGTATTCAGATAAGCCGTCTTAATTCAACAGATGAATATGAGAACTGGCCTTCATACAACCTCATTCTTAACTGTACATCATATGGAAACGCAGATGCAGGTTATGAAGATGCCGATGGTTTTGCAGCTAAGCTTACAGTAGGTGACGGAAACGTATTTGATGGTTGTATAGCACATCACAATGCTGATGATGGTTGGGATTTATTCGCAAAAGTTCAGACAGGTTCAATCGGTGTTGTAACAATTAAGAACAGTATAGCATATGCTAACGGATACCTTGAAGATGGTACAGATGCAGGCAACGGTAACGGTTTCAAGATGGGTGGCGACAGCATGCCGGGTGCTCATGTTCTTGATAACTGTATATCATTCTGCAACAAGGCTAAGGGTATTGATTCTAACTCTTGTCCTGATATTAAGATTAAGAACAGTACATCCATTGATAATGAGTCATACAATGTTGCTCTTTACACAAAGACAGCAGAAAATACAGACTATGAAGCAACAGGAATTATTTCTTACAGAACAGGATTTGATTCAGATACAGTTGCAAGAACAGCAGGACTTAATGTTAAGGAAGACCTTGAACCTAAGGGAACACAGGATATTAAGAAGATTTACAAGACAACGAACTATTTCTGGGATACAGCATCTAAGACATCTGTTAATTCAGAAGGTGCAACAGTATCAACAGACTGGTTCAAGTCATTGGATTACTCAGCAATTCTTGACGGAGTTAAGTCAGTAGGCACAATTACAAGAAATGCAGATGGCACAATCGCACTCGGAGATGTATTTGCACTTACAGATAAAGCTCCTGCAGGTGTTGGTGCAGATTTCTCACATGATAAATTGACAGCATCAGTTAGTCCTGTTATTGGTGAGTCTGTTGCTACAGGTGATACATCAAATATTGCATTTCTCTTAGCATTATTCTTAATGAGTGGAGCAGCTATTGCAGCAGTTTACATTTATGACAGAAAAAGAAGAATTGTAAAATAATAAAATGATTTATTAATAAAATAAGTCAATATTGAAAAGGCACGGGCGTAAGCTTGTGCCTTTTCTTCACTTTCAGTGACATTTTCGGCGTGCATACAGTTTATTGGCATCATTGCAGTATGCGGTGTCGCACTACGTTGTTATTTACAATAAAATTTATAAATGGTATAATAATTTAAAATGTTTTTGTTTGATGGAGATTATTATGAAGAGCAAGGGCAGAAATCAGATTTATAAATTGTCGGGAAAACTGAAGTCATATATTATGTGGCCGCTATATGTAGGCATAATACTTTTAATTGTCACTGTTGTTATGTATGTCAAAGATACATCCTGTGGTAATATTATGCTGGGTTTTGTCATGCTTTATGCAGTTGTTTATGGGATTATGATTTTTTATCTCAGACCCGGAATTATGCATGAGATGATAGAATTTTCGTCTAATTATTCACAGGTACAGCATCAGCTTTTATACGAACTTAGTGTTCCGTATTGCCTGCTTGACAATAACGGACGTGTTCTGTGGATGAACAGAATTATGATGGAAAAAACTGATAAAAAGAAAGATTTCCGAAAAAATATACAAAGCATTTTTTCACAGATTAAGCCGGAAGTATTTCCGACAGGAGAAGATGCGAAAGAGATGCGTCTTGCATATAATGGCAGGGATTATCTTGTAGAGATGAAGCGGATTGCTGTTGATGCACTTACGCAGCAGGTTGATATAATTGAGACAGAACAGAATAATTCGTTTATTGCGATGTATATGTTTGATGAGACAGATATTAACATGTATATCCAGAAAATAAAGGATGAGCGTTTTGTTGTTGGACTTATTTATATTGATAATTATGAGGAAGCACTTGAAAGTATAGATGATGTCAGACGTTCATTATTTATAGGTCTTATAGATAAGAGAGTTAATAAGTATTTTGCGTGTGGTTCTGCGATAGTAAGAAAGATGGAAAAAGACAAATATCTTGCTATTTTCAGATATAAGTATTTAGAGAAACTTATGTCAGACAGATTCAGTTTACTAGAAGATATCAAGAGCGTAAAAATCGGCAATGAAATGACACTTACATTAAGTATCGGTGTTGGCACAGGTGCAAGTGATTATGCAAAAAATTATGATGTTGCGAAATCAGCCATGGATCTTGCACTTGGACGAGGCGGAGACCAGGCTGTTGTTAAAGATGGCGAGAAGACACTTTACTATGGCGGTAAGAGCCAGCAGATGGAAAAAAATACAAGAGTAAAGGTGCGTGTAAAAGCACATGCATTAAGACAGATTCTTGAACCGACGCAGACGGTCCTTATAATGGGACATAAACTTGCAGATATAGATGCATTTGGTTCGGCAATTGGTATATATGTAATATGCAGACGACTTGGCAAGAAAGCACACATTGTAATTAATGATGTGACAAGCAGTGTTAAGCCATTTATGGACAGATTCCTTAATAATGATGATTATCCGAGAGATATGTTCCTTTTGAAAGAAGAAGCACCGGAATATGTAGATTCACAGACAGCAGTTATAGTTGTTGATGTTAATAAAGCTAAGATGACCGAATGTCCGGCACTTCTTGATATATGCAAGACAATAATTGTTTTTGACCATCACAGACAGTCAAGTGAGCCAATTACAGGAGCTGTTTTGTCATATGTTGACCCATATGCCTCATCTGCGGCAGAGATGATTACAGAGATGATTCAATATGTTGAAGATGGTGTTAAAATCAAGGCTTTTGAGGCAGATGCACTGTATGCCGGAATAAATATTGATACGAATGGATTTAATAATAAGTCAGGTCCGAGAACATTTGAGGCAGCAGCATTTCTTAGAAGACATGGTGCTGATGTCACAAGAGTAAGAAAGATGCTTCGTACGGATATGGCAGAATACAGGGCAGTTGCACAGGCGGTAAGCAAGGCAACAGTATACAGGGATGCATTTGCCATAACAGTATTTGACGGTGAAGGAGTTGAAAGTCCGACAATAGGCGGTGCAAAAGCTGCAAATCAGCTGCTTGACATATCAGGAATAAAAGCATCATTTGTAATAACAGCATACAATAATATTATATATATAAGTGCACGTTCTATTGATGAGGTAAATGTACAGCTTGTCATGGAAAAATTAGGCGGAGGTGGACATATGACAATCGCCGGTGCACAGCTTACGGATTGTACTGTTGACCAGGCAGTCCAGACAATAAAAGTTACATTGGATTCGATGATACAGGAAGGAGAAATATAATGGAAGTTATTTTATTACAGGACGTTAAGTCATTAGGTAAAAAAGGACAGATAGTAAAGATTAATGATGGTTATGCGAGAAATTATGTGTTGCCTAAGAAGCTCGGACTTGAGGCAAATGCAAAGAATCTCAATGATTTAAAACTTGAAAAAGCAAGACAGGCAAAACATGAAGCAGAGGAGCTCGCAGCTGCTAAGGAATTGGCAGTAAAGGTGGAGGCACAGCCTGTTAAAGTTACTATAAAAACAGGTGAAGGCGGAAGAACATTTGGGGCAGTTTCATCAAAAGAAATTTCTGTTGCTGCAAAAGAACAGCTGGGACTTGATATAGATAAGAAAAAGATGAAGCTTGAGGAATCAATCAAGACACTTGGAACATATGAAGTACCTGTTAAGCTTCATAAGGATGTAACTGCGAAATTAAGAGTCGTAGTAGGAGAAAGTAAGTAATGGAAGATGTGGCAATCACCAGAATTATGCCAAACAGCCTTGAGGCAGAGCAGTCTGTAGTAGGTTCCATGATTATGGACAAGCAGGCGATTATAACTGCCGGTGAAATGCTTGTGGCTGATGATTTTTACCATAACCAGTATGGTGTCATGTTTCAGACCATGGTTGACATGAATAATGAGGGCAGACCTGTTGATATTGTAACATTGCAGGAACGTCTCAAGGAAAAAAATGTATCCGCAGAAGTTTACAGCCTTGAATTTATAAGAGATTTGCTGGCAGCAGTTCCAACATCTGCAAATATACGTCAATATGCAGGAATAGTTAAGGATAAATCAATTCTTCGTAATATAATCCGTGTTAATGATTCAATTGCTAATGATTGTTATGCCGGAACGCAAAAAACAGAAGATATACTTGCGGATACAGAAAAAAAGATATTTGACCTTGTAAAAAATAAAGGAAACCATGAATATAAGCCTATTGATAAGGTTGTTCTTGAAGCACTTGATAAAATTTCATCTGCGGCAAAAAACAGAGGAGCGGTTACTGGTGTCCCGACAGGATTTAAAGATTTGGATGGATATCTTTCAGGGCTTCAGCCATCGGATTTTGTACTTGTCGCGGCAAGACCTTCGATGGGTAAGACGGCATTCGTGTTAAATGTAGCAGAAAATGTCGCAATAAAACAAGGAATAACAACTGCAATATTTTCATTGGAAATGTCAAATGTCCAGCTTGTAAACAGAATGCTCAGTCTTGAATCTACAGTGGATGCTGATAAATTAAGAAAAGGACGTCTTGATTCGAGTGACTGGGGCAAATTGATAGAAGGTGCGGACAGTATTGCAAAGTCACATCTTATAATTGACGATACACCTGGTATTTCAATTTCAGAACTGCGTTCAAAGTGTAGAAAGTATAAGATGGAAAATGACCTCGGACTTGTCATAATTGATTACCTTCAGCTTATGAGTGGAAGCGGCAGACGAAGTGACAACAGACAGCAGGAAATTTCAGATATTTCAAGAGCTTTAAAAGCTCTTGCAAGAGAGTTGAATGTTCCGGTTGTCACACTTTCGCAGCTTAGCCGAGCCGTTGAACAAAGACCCGATCACAGACCGATGCTTTCAGATTTGAGAGAGTCGGGAGCTATCGAGCAGGATGCGGATGTTGTAATGTTTCTTTACAGGGATGATTATTATAATAAAGATACAGATATAAAAGGAATTGCTGAGATAATTATTGCAAAGCAAAGAAATGGTCCAATCGGAACTGTTAAAATGGCATGGATTCCGGAGCAGACAAGATTTGCAGATTTACTTGACAGAGGTCAGAGAGTATAGATTATATAAAAAGATATACAACTAACAGAGGTTATATATAACTAACATAGACTTATAAAAAAATCACAACGTATTAAGCGTTGTGATTTTTTCGTATGTACACAGCTGAATATCAACTGTATTATACAAACTACTGTGGATTTGGAGCGCCTACTGGACAGACAGAAGCACAAGCACCACAATCAACACATACATCAGCATTGATTTCCATATGAGAAGCACCTTCACTGATTGCTTCTACAGGACAACCTGATACACAAGCACCACAGCTGATACATTCATCGTTAATTACATATGCCATAGTTATAATCCTCCTTAAAATGTTTGTTGACATGATTATACGATATTATGTGCAAAAATTCAACACTGAAACGCAATTTAACAGAGTATTATTAAAGATAAAAAGTATCAAAAATGTTTGAAAAATGGGTAAAATGGGAAAAATAACACAGCTTGACTTTTTTGTCTGTTACTATTATATTAGATGTACCAAAAATAAAATCAGGAGGTTTAGCAATGGCTAAGATTACTAAGGACACTACTATTGGTGAAGCTATACAGATTGATGCCGGAATAATTCCTATTCTTATGAGTGCTGGAATGCATTGCGTAGGATGTCCTTCATCAGCAGGTGAGACAATTGAAGAAGCAGCAATGGTTCATGGACTTGATTGTGAAGCATTGATGGAAGATATAACAGATTATTTAGAGTCTGTTGGCTAAAAATAACCCGGCTGCCGTATAACTTAATGTAAAGAATCTTAATTTACATTAAGCTTCAGACAGCCGGGAAATTTATATTATATTTTTACAATGGTCTGTATAGCATGCTTTTTTATAATACATTCATAATGTTCGTCAAAAAATGTAAGGCTGCTTGCAGGCATATTTTCTTTATTACCATATTCGGATAGAATATTGCATGTCTTGTTAAAATCACTGCTTGTGCATGTGATTTTTTCAATAACGAGGTAATATCTGTTATTTTTTTTATCTTTATATAAAGAATTCCTGTCAGAATATAAAGGATATACTACATGTGCAGCTGATTCAAAGTTTTCAAAATTATCAAAAGAATATATTCTTATAACAGGCTTGATGGTTTCGGTCTGTGCCGTATGTGAATTCTGTTTATCTGAAGATTCATCTTTACTATCAGGCAGAATAGCATCTTTTAGCGGAACAAAACTGTCATCAGTTGTTTTTTCAATATTCTTGTTAAGGTATTCCTTTACTTTGCTGAACAGATTAATGACGTCGTTTGCGGTCTTTGCATCGGGAAGAACAACATCATCAGAATTATCATCTTCATCAAGTTCATCTGCAGCAGTAGGTGCAGGAGAGTTACCTGATATATTTTCAATAGTGTCAAAGTCATCAAAATCGTCATCGAAAGGATAAAATGAATCATTATCATCATCGCTATCAGATGAGAATCGTGAAAAGCGGGTATCCAGTTCTTCAGGGTCGTCAACTTTGGTGACTATAAGAACAATACATTCTGCTGACACAGGAATCGCCTCAATCATAAGAGGAATATCTTCGGCATCAAATCCTAATTCGGCAGAAGCCTGCTGCATCATATCTCTGAATAAAGCTTTTGCTTTGTCACTGCCATAAGCAAGTTCGCTTATTTTTAAATGTCTTGCGGCAAGGTCAGCTTTGTTGAGTGTACAGCGTATCTGGTTGTCATTTATCTTTTCAATCTTCATATAATCACTTCCAATCTGGCAATCCGTCCATACATATTTTTCTGGATTGGTTGTAAAATAATAATACCCATTTTTGATGGATATGTAAAGGTATTTGAGGCGTTAAAAAATATTATTTACTAAAAATTTATATTTGTTATTGACTTTTTAAAATATTGTGGTAATATAATAACTGAACCAATTAGTATTGTAGAAAAGGAGGTTAATTAAATATCTGATAAGTATGAGATTATAAAGGTTCTTGCCAGGACCGGTCATTCTACGGTATATCTTGTAAGGCATAAGCTTCTTAATGTATACAGAGCTGCCAAGATAGTTATGAAGACTTGTGATGATTATGAGAGAATACTGCGGGAGGCTGATATGATTAAGAACCTCAAGTGTCCAGGCATACCGGTCGTATTTGACATTGAAGATAACAATGATAGTATCTGCATTATAGAAGAATATATTTCTGGTAAATCTTTGACGGAATATATAAGTGAGGCAGGATGCATTACCGCACATGATATGGCAGATATAGGCATCAGGATTTGCGATATTATTTCATATCTCCACGAATGTGCAGGGATAGTTCATCTTGATATTAAGCCATCTAATATAATTATAAGAGATAATTCAGATGGGAAGCGGGAAGTATTCATTATTGACTTCGATAATTCAGATATGATTGATGGACGCCATGCCGGGCATGCAATGTATATAACAGCGGGCTATGCTGCACCGGAACAGTACAACGGTGATGGCAGTGTCAGGTCAGATATATATAGTATTGGAATTTTACTTTTGTATATGGCATCAAGTGGTCATGTACAGTCTTTTACATCCGAAGCAGAATCGGTCTGCCGGTTGTATTCAAATTCAATTGGACCTGTTATAAGAAAGTGTATCAGGCACAATTCGATTCAAAGATATAAGTCCATAGCAGCATTACGAAAAGATCTATGCAGTATATCGGATACCATGAATTACAAAAAAACAGCAAAATTTGATATTACAAAGAAATTTTTAGGATTTTTTCGTGGAAAGAAATCTGTAATAGCGGATAAAAACAATACTGATAAGGTTTGTCATATATATGTATATGGTTTTATGCATAATTCGGGTGCTACACATTTCTGTCTTTGTTTTGCATCATTCTTAAAAAGAAAGAAACGGAATGTTATATGTATCAGGCATAATGACACATCAGATTACAGGGCAGTTACAGACAAAGGAACATTATGTAACGGTATATATACAATAGGAGCAGATAAGATTAAGGGAAAAGCCGGGATTGATATTATACCTGATTATAATGGCTGCATCACATATAATCTGTCAGGATATGAGTATATAATTCATGACTGCGGATGTATAGACGAGCACTGTAACAGTAGAAGAGGTGAATGTGCAGAAGGTGGAAAAGATGGCATTACTATATTTGTAGGCAATACGAATTACCGAAGAAATAATATGACAGCTATGGAAAGTGTAACAAGTGACAGCATTATTTTTATTAATCATATTGGCGGAAGAGAATTTTATGATTTCATAAGCAGTTATAAAGGTAAGTGTAGAATTTACCGTTTCCCATGTATATATGAATGGGATAGTGCTAATGAACTGTTTGAGGAGGAAGCAGATGAAATTATGGAAATTATTGAAAAATAATATACCACGCACATCTGCATTATCACATGGCAGCAGAATGCTGAAAGTCGGCGTGCTTGGTGCAGGACGCGGAGTTGGGACTACACATTTGGCGTTGATGGCATCTAATTATTTTGCAAATGGTTTAGGTTATAAGACTGCTGTCGTAGAATGTAATGGTCATGGAGATTTTGTGAAATTATACGATGAGACAAAAAATATGGATGGAGACATGCGGTGTTTTTCATATAAAGGAATTGATTGTTGCATATGCCCGACGACAGATGAATTAGGGGAGCTGTATATGAAAAAATATGATGTGGTAATCTGCGATATGAATTATGAAGCAAAAGATAATATTGCCGAATTTTTAAGATGTGATGTACGTATAGTGGTCGGTTCCACTTCGGTATATAAACTGGGAAGATTGATAAGAGCCGTTGAAGGCTTTGAAGGTGCAGATTTTATGGTGGCAGTTTTTATGTCAGATAAAAAACAGCTAAGAAAACTGACTAAAAATTACAATATAAAAGCTGTGGATATTCCGGTTGAGATAAATCCAATGAAAATGACATCAGAAACTCTTGAATGGTTTGCGTATTATCTTGGAATTACATAAAAGTTTAAAAGCACAAAAATATATATCACAACAAAAGGAATAAATAACCCATTGACGGGGCTGCTTCACTGATATAGGTGGGCAGCCTCACAAAAATTTAATCATAATAAAGAAATAGAAAGAATAAAAATGTAGTAAAAAATACTCCTGAAACTATATGGAGGGAGCAGGATTGAATTATAAAAAATTAGTTACAGCAATGAGCGTAATGACACTGGCGGCGGTGTATACAGCAGCATGTATTGCATTGCCAAGATTGGTGAAAAATCCGGGGCAGGGAATCCGGACACGTAAAGATGTATATAGTAATGCAGACGCAGAAAGTGAAGATACAGGAATAAAGATTGATTTTACAAAGAAAACAGTGGTGATTGACAGCGGACATGGCGGTATTGACCCGGGGAAGAAGAGCGATAATGGAATTCTTGAAAAGGATGTTAATCTTTCAATAGCAAAAAAACTGCAGAAAAAATTGATTGATACCGGATTTAATGTTGTAATGACGAGGGAAGATGAAAACGGTCTATACAGTGAAAATGATGATAACAAGAAAATTGCTGACATGAAGAAACGATGTCAGATTATAAAAGACAGCAAAGCGGATATAGTGGTAAGCATACATCAGAACAGCTTCCAGAGCCAGGATGTAAAGGGAGCACAGGTGTTTTATTATAAACACTCTGTAGAAGGTAAAAAGCTGGCAGAAATATTGCAGGCTTCTTTTAAGGAAAATCTTGATTCTGAAAATAAAAGAGTTGAAAAGGCAGACAGCACATATTATATGCTTGTACATACATCAGCTCCGACAGTAATTGCTGAGTGTGGATTTTTGTCAAATCCGACAGAGGCATCACTGCTAAACAGCAGCGAATACCAGCAGAAAATAGCTGAAGCTTTATATAAGGGAATAATAAATTATTTTTGTGATGAAAAGCATAATAATTGAAATATATAACAGCTGAATTGGGGTTTACACTCATATAAAACTCGGCTATAATATGTATACATTCTGAAAAGAGGATATGATTATGGATACTGTAATAAAAAAAATAATGCATGATGACAGTGATGATGAGATATATGAGCAGGCAGCAGAGATTTTAAAGAATGGCGGACTTGTTGCATTTCCTACAGAAACGGTATATGGACTTGGTGCGGATGCTCTTGATGAAAAGGCATCTGCAAAGATATATGCGGCAAAGGGAAGACCTTCTGATAATCCGCTTATTGTGCATATTGCTGATAAGAAAGATTTAGAAGTGCTTTCATGTGATGTAAATGATATGGCAGTAAAGGTAGCAGAGGCTTTCTGGCCGGGACCACTCACGATGATTCTTAAAAAGAAAGATATAGTTCCAGACAGCATAACAGGTGGTCTTGGAACGGTTGCTATAAGAATGCCGAGTCATCCTGTGGCTGCAAGGCTTATTAAAACATCCGGTGTATATATAGCAGCACCTAGTGCGAATATTTCGGGTAAGCCGAGCCCTACAAAGGCAGAACATGTAATTCATGATATGAATGGAAGAATCAATATGATTATAGCTGATGACACAGTGGATATAGGCGTGGAATCTACCATAGTCGATCTGAGTGAAGATGTGCCAACTATTTTGAGACCTGGATTTATAACTAAAAAGCAGCTTGAAGATGTGCTTGGAGAAGTGAAAGTTGACCCGGCTGTTATGGGAAATGTAGCAGATGGAATAGTTCCAAAAGCACCTGGCATGAAATACAAGCATTATTCACCGGATGCCAATGTGGTTATTGTTACAGGTGATTCTGATAAAGTGGTCGGCAAAATCAATGAATTATGTGAGCTTAGAAGAAAAGAGGGCAAACGTGTCGGCGTAATGACAGTCAGCGAGGATGCAGGATGCTATAATGCTGATAAGGTTGTAGATATGGGCAGCAGATGTGATGAGGCACTCGCGGCAAAGAATCTGTTTGCAGCACTTAGAAGTTTTGATGAAGATGGAATACAGTATGTATATTCAGAGAGTTTTCCGACTGATAATGTTGGCCAGGCGGTTATGAACAGGCTTATAAAAGCAGCAGGACATACAATTATCAAGGTCTGACGGGAGGCGGAACTGCTTATGAACACATATAATAAAATTATATTTGTCTGTATGGGAAATACATGCCGTAGTCCTATGGCGGCGACAATTATGCAGAACAGACTGTCAAAATATGATGTTATCGTAGAATCGCGTGGCATGGTTGTGCTTTTTGAAGAACCATATAATCCCAAAGCGGTTGCGGTTGCGGCAAGCCATAATATGATTATGCCAAGTAATAATGCAATAGAGATTGCCAATAATGATTTTGGAAAGGATACGCTTGTTCTGGTTATGAATGCCTCAATGAAGCAGAAACTATATGATTCATTTGACAGAGCAATTAATGTGTATACATTATGTGAATTCTGCGGTGAACCTGAAGAAGAAGTACAGGATCCATATGGAAAAGGTATTGAAGAATATAATGTATGTTTTGAACAGCTGCAGCATCTGGTTGATATAGCAGCTGACAATATTATAAATAATATAAAACAAAAAGAAGAAAAAGGAGAATAAAAAATGATAGCAATTGGTAGTGACCACGGCGGAATTGAACTTAAAGAGCAGATGATAGAGCATCTTAAAAAAAGAGGAATTGAGTGTAAAGATGTGGGATGTTATTCAAAAGAGTCATGTGATTATCCGGTATATGCAAAGAAAGTTGCCGGTGAAATTCTTTCTGGAGAATGCGAGCAGGGTATTCTTATATGTGGAACAGGAATTGGAATGAGCATGGCTGCAAATAAGATTAAAGGTATAAGAGCAGCACTTTGCGGAGATTGTTTTAGTGCACAGATGACAAAGGAACATAATAATGCGAATGTATTATGTCTCGGTGCAAGAGTAATTGGATCTGAACTTGCATTCAGAATTGCAGATACATTTATTGATTCAAAGTTTTCTAATGATGAACGTCATATCAGAAGAATAAATATGCTTGAACAGTAATATTGCAGATTGGAGGATTTTCAATGAGCGATAAAAGAACAGACTATATTTCGTGGGATGAATATTTTATGGGTGTTGCCAAAATGTCGGCACTTCGTTCCAAAGATCCGAATACCCAGGTCGGTGCATGTATAGTAAGTAATGACAATAAGATTCTTTCTATGGGATATAACGGATTGCCAAGAGGATGCTCAGATGATGAATTCCCATGGGCAAGAGAAGGTGCACCACTTGATAATAAGTATATGTACACAGCACACAGTGAACTGAATGCAATTCTTAACTATCGTGGTGGAAGTCTTGATAATGCAAAGATGTATGTAACGCTTTTTCCATGCAATGAGTGTGCGAAGGCTATAATTCAGGCGGGAATAAAAACAATTGTATATGATTGTGATAAATATGCTGATACGGCATCCGTTATTGCATCAAAGAGAATGCTTAATGCAGCAGGTGTCAGATATTATCAATATCAGAGAACAGAAAGAGAAATAACTATTACATTATAATTGTTAATGGCAATAGTAATATGCCGGTTTTGCAAGTCGGAAAAGTATTTTATAAACATGCAAAACCGGTTGCTATGAGAATGTGATATTTAATTAAAAAACATCTTATATTTCTTTATCTTTTGAAAAATAACTGTCAAGTTTATATATATAATCTTTAAATGAGCCATCGTATATAATAGATAAAAGATTATTAAGGCGGTGAAGTGAAGCAGTCAAAAGGGATGTGCTTATTAATTCGTTGCTGCAGGCATCAGCGAGTTCATCAAGGTCCACAACCTTTACAAATCCGGAATTTTCAATAATTACATCGGCAAGAAGGTCGGTAAATATATATTCGTCTTTCAGACTGTTATAATCAGTGTCTATTATATCGCAGTAGATATATTTCAGCTTGTTTTCAGATGTAAAAAACTTGCTTATTTTCCAGCCTTCATTAAGACAGTACATGGAGATTCCATGTGAGAATTCTGCTTTTGGATGAATGGTATTCCATTTTGTGACAATAATGTCTTTGCTGATATGAATGATGCGGTCATTTTTTAAATGAAGACATTCATCTGGGATTAAACGTCGTCTATATAAATCGCTCATGGTAATCTCCGTTCTATATATCTATATAAAATTTGGTATAAATTATCTGTTAAATTAAAATGAAAATTGTATTAAGTACTTATTTTAAGTGAATTATAGCAATATAAAGCTATAAATTCAATCGTTTTATTGATGTAAAAAAAATGGACTTATTTGATTTTAAATGTTATTATAATAATAAACGAAATTTGAGAGGATATTCGTATGGGCTCTAGTGATAAGAATTCTGAGTATCGCAACATTATTTTAATTTCGCAGGTTGGCATATGTGTGATGATACCGATGTTTTTATGTATGGCATTGGGAATATGGCTTGATAAAAAGTTTGGAACATACTTTACACTTCCTTTGCTGGTTGTCGGAATAGCTGCCGGTGCAAGAAATGCCTATGTACTTGTTATGAATGTTGTAAAGAGCGAAGAAAACAGACGAAAAAAGCGTCAGGAAGACGAAATTAAGCGGAAAATTGAAAGGGCTAATCAAGAAAAAGAAAATGACAAACAGACTTAGAGATTTAAATGAGGCATTACCTGAAATATTGGTAATAGATTTATTATATCTTATTATTGGTGAGATTGTTATATTCCTTTTATTTGAGAATCCGGCAAAATTTGCAGTTGGATTTCTGGCAGGGGTAATTTATGCCATTTTTTGTGTGTTGAACATGAGCTTTAAAGTGCGTAAAGTGGTATATGGAAAAGCTAATCCTAAAAAGTCATATCTGTTAGGTTATCTTTTGAGGCTTACGGTTATGATTGCCATATTTGCAATATTGTATCTTTGTGATATCGGAGATCTGCTTGCGGCACTTGTTGGAATGTTCATTATGAAGCTGTCTGCGTATCTGCAGCCGGCTGCCTTGAGAATATCGTCCAAAATACTAAGAAAAGGAGGAAAAGAATGTGGGGAGCATGGGTGTGACCTCGATGACCTCAATGATAGCCTGTGACAGCAGTTTTATGATTAAGTCACTCTATAAGTTTCGAATCCCGGGTATTGACTATGATTTCAGTATCAATACAACACATGTTGCTTTGCTTATAGTCTCTATATTTATTCTTGTTGTTGCTATAATTGCAAGAATTAAGATTAATAAGGCAGAAGCATCAGACACACCGGGATTTTTCCAAAATATAATAGAGCTGATTGTAGAAATGCTTCAGACCATGGTTGAAGGAATTATGGGAAAAAATGCGAACAAGTTTGTAAACTATATGTCTACATTGTTCCTTTTTATAATTATATCCAATATTTCAGGTCTGTTTGGCTTGAGACCGCCTACGGCGGATTACGGTGTTACGCTGTGTCTTGGTCTTATAACATTTGTACTCATTCAGTTTAATGGTATAAAGAAAAATAAAATCAGACATTTTACGGCACTGTTTCAGCCAATATGGTTCTTATTTCCTATTAACCTTATTGGTGAGTTTGCAGTTCCATTGTCTCTTTCATTGCGTCTTTTCGGAAATATTATGTCAGGTACAGTTCTTATGGGACTTATATATGACTTGCTCAACCCGTATACAATCGGCGGTGGAGCATTGCTTCATGCGTACTTTGACCTGTTTTCGGGATGCATTCAGGCATACGTATTCTGTATGCTGACAATGGTATATATAAATGATAAAATTGCCGACGAATAACGTACGGTGTAAAATTAATTTTAATGGAGGATTTTAAACATGAATATTAGTGGACAGGAATTTATCCAGGCTATGTCAGCTATTGGTGCAGGTATTGCTATGATCGCAGGTGTAGGTCCTGGTATTGGACAGGGTATTGCAGCCGGACACGGTGCTGCAGCAGTTGGACGTAATCCAGGAGCAAAGTCAGCAATTACTTCAACAATGCTTCTTGGACAGGCCGTTGCCGAGACAACAGGTCTTTACGGTTTCGCCGTTGCTATTATCTTAATGTTCGTTAAGCCATTTAAGTAAAATAACAATGAGATTACGTAAAATTAAAAATTGTCAGGAAGGAGGCTATATATTTTGAGTTCCTTGGGAAGTACAATGATAGCCCTGGCGGATGATGGCAGACTGTTTGGTCTGGATTACCAGCTTCTTTTTGATGCTTCAATCACAGCTATAAATGTATTTATATTATTTATATTACTTTCATTTATATTATTTAATCCGGTCAGAAATATGTTAAAAAAGAGACAGGATAAAATTACAAGTGACAGAGAAAATGCTGAGGCAGATAAGAAAGAAGCCCTTGCCATGAAGCAGGAATATGAAGCAAAACTTAAAGCTGCCAATAAAGAGGCAGAGGGCATTTTAAGCGATGCAAGAAAAGTTGCAAAGCATAATGAAGAAAAGATTGTTGCTGATGCAAAGCAGGAAGCAGCAAGAATAATTGCCAGAGCTAATACTGAGGCAGAGCTTGAAAAGCAGAAAGCAGCAGATGAAGTCAAGCAGCAGATTATTGCAGTTGCAAGACTTATGGCATCTAAGGTTGTGGCTGAATCTATATCAGAAGCAGACAGTCAGGCACTTATTGAACAGACTTTGAATGAAATGGGTGATAAGACATGGCTAAGTTAGCGGCAACAAAATACAGTGAAGCTATATTTGAGCTTGCTGTGCAGGAAGGACGAGTGGATGAGTTCTATAATGAAGCCGGAGTCATTCTTAAAGAGTGCTCAGAAAATGATGAGATTTCAAAGCTTTTGAATCATCCGAAAGTCAGCAAAGAAGATAAAGAACATTTTATAGAGGATACATTTGGAAGGGTTATTTCAAAAGAGATGACAGGTCTTCTTGTTCTTATGATTGCTAAAGACCGACATAAGGACATTGTTGAAACTCTTAATATGTTTATGGCAAAGGTGCTTGAATACAAAAAGATAGGCACTGCATATGTAAAAACAGCTGTTCCACTCAGTGAGGAACAAAAAGAAAAGGTATTAAAACGCCTTTTGGCAACAACGGATTATAAAGAATTCCGCATGAATTATTCTGTTGAGCCGGAGCTGCTTGGAGGAATGATTATTCGTATAAATGATCGTGTTGTAGACAGCAGCATAAAAACAAAATTAGATAAGCTTGCAGGAGATTTGAAAAAAATCCAGTTATCGTAAGTTTATACTTTAATAGAAAGAAGGTGCGTTAGTCTAATGAATTTGAGACCGGAAGAAATCAGTTCTGTTATTAAAGAACAGATTGAAAGGTATGCTACAGGCCTTGAAGTATCAGATGTAGGTACTGTAATTCAGGTTGCGGACGGTATTGCACGTATACATGGACTAGAGAAAGCAATGCAGGGTGAACTGCTTGAATTCCCAGGCGGGGTTTACGGAATGGTATTGAACCTCGAAGAGGATAATGTTGGTGCAGTTCTTCTCGGCGATTCACGAAATATCAGTGAAAAAGATACAGTAAAGACAACAGGACGAGTAGTTGAGGTTCCTGTTGGCGATGCACTTATTGGAAGAGTTGTTAATGCACTCGGACAGCCAATTGATGGAAAAGGACCTATCAATACAGATAAGTTCCGTCAGATTGAAAGAGTTGCATCAGGCGTTATTACAAGAAAATCAGTTGATACACCACTTCAGACAGGTATTAAGGCTATTGATGCCATGGTACCAATTGGAAGAGGACAAAGAGAGCTTATTATCGGTGACCGTCAGACAGGAAAGACTGCTATTGCTGTTGATACAATTATCAACCAGAAAGGTCAGAACGTAAAATGTATCTATGTAGCAATTGGACAGAAAGCGTCTACAGTTGCTAACATAGTTAAGACTCTTGAAGAAAATGGTGCTATGAGTTATACAACAGTTGTAGCTTCTACAGCAAGTGAGCTTGCACCATTACAGTATATTGCACCATATTCAGGATGTGCAATTGGTGAGGAATGGATGGAACAGGGACAGGATGTTTTAGTTGTTTATGATGACTTGAGTAAACATGCTGCCGCATATCGTACACTTTCATTGCTCCTTAAAAGACCACCAGGACGTGAAGCTTACCCTGGTGATGTATTCTATCTTCATTCAAGACTTCTCGAAAGAGCTGCCAGAATGTCAGATGAGTACGGCGGAGGTTCTCTTACAGCACTTCCTATTATTGAAACACAGGCAGGAGATGTATCTGCGTACATTCCTACAAATGTAATTTCAATTACAGATGGACAGATTTATCTTGAGACAGAGATGTTCAATTCAGGTTTCAGACCAGCTGTTAATGCCGGTTTGTCAGTATCACGAGTTGGTGGTTCTGCACAGATTAAGGCTATGAAGAAGATTGCGGCTCCTATTCGTACAGAGCTTGCCCAGTACAGAGAGCTTGCATCATTTGCACAGTTTGGTTCAGAACTTGATGCTGATACAAAGGAAACTCTTGCACAGGGTGAAAGAATCAGAGAGATGCTTAAACAGCCACAGTATAAGCCAATGCCGGTTGAATATCAGGTAATAATCATCTATGCCGTTACAAAGAAATATGTTATTGACATAGATGTAGACAGAGTTATAGATTTCCAGGATGGATTATTTGAGTTTATTGATACTAAATATCCTCAGATACCGGAGAAAATTAAAGAGACAAAGGTACTTGATGAAGAGACAGAAAAAGAGCTTATCAGTGCTATAGAAGCATTTAAAAAGACATTTAAATAAAACAGTGGATGGAGGTAATGGATTATGGCCTCAATGAGAGACATAAAAAGACGTAAAGACTCGATTCAGAGTACCGGTCAGATAACTAAAGCCATGAAACTCGTTTCCACCGTTAAGCTGCAAAAAGCTAAAGGAAGGGCAGAGAATACAAAACCATATTTCGATTTGATGTATGAGACAGTCCAAAGTATTCTGGCAAAGTCAGGACACATTAACCATAAGTATCTTAAAGAGTCAGAATCTGACAAAAAAGCTGTAATTGTGGTTACTGCAAACAGAGGTCTTGCCGGCGGTTACAATTCCAACATAACCAGAATGATTATTGATGAAGGTTTTACTAAGGAAAATACCGTTGTATATGCTGTCGGTAAAAAAGGACGTGAATTGCTTGAAAGAAAAGGATATGAAATAAAAGCTGATTATTCTGAAGCAATTAATGAACCTATTTACAAAGATGCGAAAGAAATTTGTGATGATGTGCTTTCAGCATTTGCAGATGGTGAGGTAGGAGAAATTTATCTTGCATATACAGTATTCAAAAATACAGTTGTGCATGAACCTCAGTTAATCAGACTGCTTCCTGTAGAGGCAGATGATGCCGCACATGAAACAGACGGAAGTGAAGCACTTATGACATATGAACCAAGCGAGGAAGAAGCACTTGATATGATTATTCCCAAGTATGTATGCAGCCTGGTTTATGGTGCACTTATTGAGTCTGTTGCAAGTGAAAATGGTGCCAGAATGCAGGCAATGGATAGTGCAACAAGCAATGCAGAAGAGATGATTTCAACTCTGTCGCTTAAGTACAACAGAGCCCGTCAGGCATCTATTACGCAGGAGCTTACTGAAATTATTGCGGGCGCTAATGCTATCGAATAAAAATATGGAGGCTAGATTAAATGGCAGAGAAAAATATAGGTAAAATTACCCAGATTATCGGTGCCGTTTTGGATATAAAATTCCAGAATGAGATGTTGCCAGAGATTAACTCAGCGATTAACATTACAAGAAGTAATGGTGAGCGTCTGGTTGTCGAAGTTGCCCAGCATCTCGGTGATGATACAGTAAGATGTATTGCCATGGGACCGACAGATGGTCTTGTCAGAGGAATGGACGCAGAAGCTACAGGTGCTCCAATATCTGTTCCTGTTGGTGAGAACACATTGGGAAGAATGTTTAATGTACTCGGTGATCCGATTGATAACAAGCCGGTACCTGAGACAGAAGAATATATGCCGATTCACAGAAAGGCACCGGCATTTGAAGACCAGTCAACATCTACAGAGATGCTTGAAACAGGTATCAAGGTAGTTGACCTTCTTTGTCCTTATCAGAAGGGTGGTAAGATAGGTCTTTTCGGTGGTGCCGGTGTTGGTAAGACGGTACTTATTCAGGAACTTATCAGAAATATTGCTACAGAGCATGGTGGATACTCAGTATTCACAGGTGTTGGTGAGCGTACAAGAGAGGGTAATGACCTCTACTATGAAATGAAGGAATCAGGCGTTATCGAAAAGACAACAATGGTATTCGGTCAGATGAACGAACCACCTGGAGCCAGAATGAGAGTAGGTCTTACAGGACTTACAATGGCTGAGTACTTCAGAGATAAAGGTGGAAAGGATGTGCTTCTTTTCATTGATAATATTTTCAGATTTACACAGGCCGGTTCAGAAGTTTCAGCACTTCTTGGACGTATGCCTTCAGCCGTAGGTTACCAGCCTACACTTCAGACTGAAATGGGTGCATTACAGGAGAGAATCACATCTACAAAGAATGGTTCAATCACATCCGTTCAGGCTGTATATGTGCCGGCCGATGACTTAACTGACCCGGCACCTGCTACAACATTCGCACATCTTGATGCTACAACAGTTCTTTCCCGTTCTATTGTAGAGCTTGGTATTTATCCGGCTGTTGATCCGCTTGAATCAACATCAAGAATTCTTGACCCAAGAATTGTTGGTGAAGAACATTATCAGGTTGCACGTCAGGTACAGGAGATTTTACAGAAGTATAAGGAATTACAGGATATTATTGCAATTCTTGGTATGGATGAACTTTCAGAAGATGATAAGCTTGTTGTATCAAGAGCAAGAAAAGTTCAGCGTTTCCTTTCACAGCCATTCTTTGTGGCAGGCCAGTTTACAGGTCTTGAAGGAAGATATGTGCCTATTAGTGAGACAATTCAGGGCTTTAAAGAAATCATTGAAGGTAAATATGATGATATTCCTGAGGGATATTTCCTTAACTGCGGAAATATAGACGATGTTCTTGCTAAGGTTAATAAAGCCTGAAAGGAGCATATATGGCAGATAGATTTACGCTAATAGTCAACACACCTGACAGAGAATTTTATCGCGGTGATGTGACAATGCTTGAATTGACTACAAGTGAAGGCGATATTGGCATATATGCTGGACATATTCCGCTCACAGCTGTAATTGTTCCGGGCGTTATGACAATACACACTGATGAAGGCATTAAAAAAGCTGCTGTTCATGGTGGTATAATCGAAATTTTGCAGTCACAGGTAAATGTGCTTGCAGAAGTTGCCGAGTGGCCTGAAGAAATTGATGTAAACAGGGCTAACGAAGCAAGAATACGTGCTGAGAGAAGATTAAAGAGCAGCGATGCAGATGTAAATATTGTAAGAGCCGAGATGGCACTCAAGCGTTCACTTGCCAGAATTAATGCTGTAGATTAATAATACAGTTAATTTTATGAATAAACCTCCCGGGAGTGGTAATAATCCAATTATCACTTCAGGGAGGTTTTTATGTTAAAAGATATATTTTGTTATATAAAAATGAGTATAAGAGGAGAACTTGAAACGGATGGTGGTAAAAAGAAAATAAAATATCCTTTTCAGAAAATAGCAATAGTAATAGCACTTGCATTATGGACTATAACTGCAATCAACATATTATATTCAGAAAGTGCTTTAAGTGGTGAAGAAAGAATTATAAGTGCATTTGGAAGGCAGACATATTCAGATGTGTCATCATCAGTCAGTGCATATGGAAAATATGGTGATATCAGCATATCTGATAGTGCCAAAAAACTTATTTTAGAGAATATTGCAGAAAAAATCGGGATAAATCACTATATGATAAGTGATTTGGTGGATGAGGAGTATAATTCAGTTAAGACTTTGAGCCAGACATCTGTCAATGGTGATGTTATCCTGAAATTTATAACCCATGATGAGGATAAGCAGTATATTTATATCGGAATTACATTAAAAAATGGAATTGAATCAGCATTTACATACGAAAAAATTGTAAAGCAGATTTTAAAAGACCTTGAAATGACATCTGCTGTAAATGTCAATCTTAAAGGTGAAATAAATGGTGAACTTGATATTCAGGAAAAAAATGCACTTGCAGATTCACTGCTTGGAGAAGTGGGAGCAAAAATTGTTACGCAGAACAGAACAGATGATTTATATGTAATTTATGGTTATGATGATGAAATAGATGAGTATATTAATGTCGGAAGAGGGAAAGTCAATGTGTGTATTTCGGTAAATTATGATGAGATAAAAGATGTCACCTGTGTCTATTTTTCAACGCCAATGAATAATCAGGATTTTTAAATAAAAAAGTATAAAAACACAGATATAAAATATAGATATAAAAATTGTTTTATATTGCGGTTTTTTACTGAACGGATTACAATATAAAAGAGTATGTACATTGAAATGGAGATAAATACGCATATGAATTTACATGAATTATTTGATAAATGTCTGAATAAAAATTTAATTGATTTGACTATAAGCGGAAGAAAAGATAAATTGCAGGATGAGGTATCAAAAGTGAAGATTCGTCCTGTTATAATAAAAAACAACCTGTTATTTCAGGTATCTGAATACAAAGGAACAAAAGTTTACCATGACAATTACAGTGAAGCTGATGTCAGGAATTATATAGAAAAGATGATGACTGATAATTTTAAGCAGGCACAGTTTAAGATGACTGATGCAGATGCACAGGTTTTATCAGGAAAAAATTCAAATATGACAATTAAGTACAAAAAGAGCTGTGAAGTACGATGTCAGAAAGAATTGTCACATAACAGAAATAAAAAATATATTCTCGAGGAAGGCAAAAAGGTGGATTTTCTTGTAGACCTCGGAGTAATGACAAAAGATGGTAAAATTGTTAATCAAAGATATGATAAATACCGCCAGATTAACAGATTTCTTGAGTTTATCGAGGATATACTGCCGGAACTTGACAGTACAAGAGAACAGACAATAATAGATTTCGGATGTGGAAAATCCTATCTTACATTTGCAGTATATTATTATCTTAAAGTTTTAAAAGGCATGAATATAAGGATAATAGGTCTTGATTTAAAAGAAGATGTTATAAAAGAATGTAACAGGCTTGCAAAGAAATATGGATATGAAAAGCTTGAATTTCACGTAGGAGACATAGCTTCATTTAAAGATGTTGAACATGTTGACATGGTTATAACACTCCATGCATGTGATACAGCAACAGACTATGCACTTGGAAAAGCGGTAAAATGGGGTGCTAAGGTTATATTGTCAGTTCCATGCTGTCAGCATGAAGCAAATGGACAGATTAAATCAGAACTCTTATCTCCGGTATTCAAGTACGGAATTTTGAAAGAGAGGATGGCAGCAATATTTACAGATGCAATAAGAGCTGACATTCTTGAGGCAAACGGATACCAGACTCAGATTCTTGAGTTTATAGATATGGAACATACACCAAAAAATCTTCTGATAAGGGCTGTCTATACAGGAAAGAAGAACGGGGAAGCGGCAGAAAAGCTTAAAAAGATGGAGTCAGAGCTTAATCTTGACCTGACGCTTAACAAACTTTTATAAGAAAGGTGTAATTTATGAAAAATAAAAGTTTTTCAGGAAAATATATATTATATGTCATAATATTTATGGTTACTGCTATAGTGACATTTATATCAATGCATTATAAGACGGAGAGTGCCGCATCAGTTCTTATGTCAGAAGCAACACTTCCGGTTGTCATGGCAAAGACAGAAGCGGGAACACTTTATAATGCAATGCATGGATATACATGTGAAATTGATTATTCAAGACTTTCAACTGATCTTACACTGCTCCCGTCAGATAAAAAGCTTGCTATTGCAATTGATACATATGGTGAAAGTGTATCCTCAATATCATACAAAATCAGAGATTCAAGAGATATGTCGCTTATCGAGAGTACGAAAGTTGAAAACTTTGACAGTTCACCGTCAAGAGTAGAGGCTGTGCTTAACATAAAGAATCTTATTTCAGATGAAGTTAAGTATATTCTTGAGATTACGCTTAATACGAAAAATCATGAAAATGTATATTACTACACTACCGTTGTGAGTGGAATGAGCGATGGTATTCAGGAAAAACTTGATTATGTAATAGAATTTAACAAAAATACTTATGATGCATCAAATGTTAATGAAATTAGTAAGTATCTTGAGACAATTGCATCTGCTGACAATTCAAATTATGGAAAGATTAATATTTATAACAGTCTTGATCAGGTAAGGTGGGGGGATCTGCATCCGTTTATCGAAAGTAATATCATACCGTCGCTGTATGAGTCTGATGGTGATACTGCGGTTATTGCAATAGATTACACGGTTGGTGCCGGCAATGATAATGATTCATATGACACATACACAGTTCATGAATATTACAGAATAAGAAAAACGACAAGAGCAATGTATCTTCTTAATTTTGAGAGGGAATCAAATCAGGTATTCGACGGAAGGAATGATTTGCTTTCAAGTGGAAAAATCAATCTCGGAATACAGCCTGATTCTGATATAGAACTGATGGATGATGACAAGAATAATTACACATATTTTGAAAATGAGGGAAGTCTCTGGTGTTATGACAAGAGCAGCAATACATTTACAAAAGTATTTGCATTTGCTTCTGATGACACAGATAACATAAGAGAGCGTTATGAAAGACATAAAATTAAGATTCTTGATGTCACAGAAGATGGAAATGCACAATTTATTGTATATGGATATATGAACAGGGGTATACACGAAGGTGCAACAGGTGTTTCACTTTACAGTTATAATTATGTTTCAAATGAAACAGAAGAGCTTTTGTTTATTCCGGTAAATATGTCATATGAAGCTTTGTGTGAGACTGTCGGAGATGTGGCTTATGTCAGTGATGACAGATCATTTTATATAGTTTTAAATGATACAATGTATTCAATTTCGCTGGACAGCAGGGAAGTTATGACAGCTATTGATAAAATGTCTAAAGGCACATATAAAGTTTCAGGAAACGGACGAATAATAGCTTACAGTACAAATGGAGAACTTTATAATACTGACAGCATCAGGGTATTTAATATGGAGAGAGCCAATGATTATACAATAGATGCACCGCCCGGCGATAAGCTTATGGTTCTCGGATATGTTAATACAGATTTTATATATGGTATTGCACACAGCACTGATATTATAAATGATGAAAATGGTATTACTACATTTCCGATGTATAAAGTCTGCATAATGAATGAAGATTATGAACTTATAAAAGAATATGAGCAGGATGGAGTATATGTAAGCAGTGCGAACGTTGACGGATTAAGAATTAATCTTGACAGAGTTGCTAAGAGTGATTCGGGTTATTCGTCTGTTTCAGTAGATCAGCTTATCAATAAAGATGAAAATAATACAAGTGAGCATGCATCATTTGATATAATATCTACTTCATTAAGAAAAGTAGAACAGGTTATCGTGCTTCCAAAAGGCGGCGGGAAGCCTGACTCGGTCATAACAAGAGCTGCAGGTTCTGTTGAGTATAAGGAAAACAGGACGATTGATATTAATGATATTCATATCGGTACATGTGAACGCTATAATGTTATAGGAAAAGGCAGATATTATAACTCATATGACGATGCTGATAAAGCAATTGTTGCGGCGGCAGGTAATTACGGTAATGTTTATGATGGAGAAAATAATATTATCTGGAAGAGATTTAAGACATCTTCGTATATGATAAAAGGCTTTAGTTTATCGTCATCATATGGCAATTCATATGCGGCAGCTTCACATGCTGTTGAAAGCTTTATGGGAAGCGATAAGAATCTTACAAGGCTGACTTTGAAAGGTATTTCATTTGAAAATGCATTGTCATTTGTGAGTGATGGAAAACCTGTAATATCAAAGACTGACGATGGTTATGTTGTAATAACAGCATATGATACGTCAAATGTGACATATATTGATGCTTCAACAGGAAGTGAAGTAACACAGACGCAGGCGAATGCAACAAAATTATTTACGCAGGCCGGCAATATTTATGTGACATATTATAAGAAATAAATGTCAATGTGTAAGTTACAGAGGTGCATATGGCAGCAAAAAAGAAGAAAAATAAGAAAAAGAAAATGGTTAAAAGAGTAATCCTTGGCATATTAGCAGTCCTTTTTATTGCAGGCGGCATTTATGCCGGTCCTAAGGCATTTGCAATATTACGCATGAGCAGGATTGCAAAGGCATTTGTTGATTCAAGCACAGCCAGTACATTTAAAGAGAGTAAGACGACGCTTGTATATGATACAAATGGGAACGAACTGTGCAAGATTAAAAGCAGCAAAGATATGTATTATGTCGGTTTCAGTGATATTCCGCTAACACTCGATAATGCATTTGTTGTAATGGAAGACAGGGATTTTTATAATCATGACGGAATTGATTACAAAGCAATTGTAAGAGCAGCAATTGTAAACCAGAAGAGTAATGAAATTGCCCAGGGTGCGAGTACAATAACACAGCAGCTTGCAAGAAATATTTTTCTTACGCAGGAAGTAACATGGCAGAGAAAAATTGAGGAAATATTTATTGCGTGGGGGCTGGAAAAGAAATATTCAAAAGAGCAGATTCTGGAATTTTATCTTAATAATATTTATTTTGGAAATGGGTATTATGGTGTTGAGGCTGCAGCAAAAGGATATTTTAACAAAAGTGTTTCACAGCTTACATTGTCGGAACAGGCCTTTATAGCTGCGATTCCTAATAATCCGTCAAAATACAATCCGTTGACAGGATTTGATAAGACATTAAAAAGGCGTGACCTTATTTTACAGCAGATGTATGAGGCTGATTACATAAGTTATGTGGATTATTATATGGCAAAAGGCGAAAATATCGTTTTGAACCAGCCTGAACAGGAAAAAGAAGACAATTCAGTTGTTACATATGTAAGACATTGTGCCACAGAATCACTTATGAAATCGACAGGATTTTCTTTTCGTGATAACTTTTCATCTAAAGAAGATGAGGAAAACTACGATTCATTGTATGATACATATTATACAAGATGCCAGCAGATGCTTCTTAGCGGAGGATATACTGTGTATACATCATTTGACATGGATTTGCAGAATAAACTTCAGCAGGCTGTTGACGATAACCTTGCAGGATATACAGAGGTGTCTGATGACGGAATTTATAAGATGCAGGGGGCGGCTGTATCGATTGATAATTCAACGGGAAATGTTGTGGCGATTGTCGGAGGAAGAAGCCAGGATTTGAAAGCCGGATATACGTTGAACAGGGCATATCAGAGTTACAGGCAGTCTGGTAGTGCAATTAAGCCGCTTTCAGTATATATGCCATATCTTATGCGTGGCAAAACTGCAGATTCTATAGTTGTTGATGAGCCGATAGAAGGTGGACCGGTTAACTCTGATGGAGGTTACTGGGGTGAAATGACTGTAAGAGATGCCGTGAAATTTTCAAAAAATACAATAGCATGGAAAATATATCAGGAAATTACTCCAAGAGCAGGTGCGGCATATCTTTTAAATATGGATTTTAAAAAAGTGTGGTATGATAAGGATTACACTGCGGCAGCATTAGGCGGATTTACATATGGTGTAACAACAGAAGAGATGGCAGGAGGCTATGCTGCAATTGCAAATGATGGCATATACAGGAAAGCAACATGTATACAAAGAATTGTAGGGGCAGATGGCAAGATTGTCATTAACGAAGCTGATAGGGGAATGCGTGTTTATGATTCAAATGCGAGCAGGATGATGACAGGTATTCTTGAAGCGGTTGTTGAACCGGATGGAACCGGTGCAGCAGGTGCTGTGGATAACGCGGTTATAGCCGGCAAAACAGGTACAACTAATTCTAATAAAGATATGTGGTTTTGTGGATATAGTGCGTATTATACAACAGCAGTGTGGATAGGCTTTGATTATCCAAAAGAAATTCAGGGACATAACAGTGCCTCATATATTTTTAAACAGTATATGACACAGGTACATGAGAACCTGCCTAGAAGAGAGATAAGTATTTATTCGGATTCCGGACAGAATGAGACACAGTCAGCGACAGAAGCTGAGACCGAAAGCATACAGGAAACAACTGAAGAGCAGCAGCCTGTAACACAGCCGCAGACCACAACTCCGGCTAATGGTGGCACAACGGCAACAAAACCGGCAACAGGCGGTACTGGAAGTAACGGAGGAAATGGTAGTGTGGGAGGCAGTGCAACTTTGCCGGCAACGAAACCTACTTATCCACCTGGTGAATGGGACGCTCCGTCGATTGGTGATCCGGATAAACCGGCAGGCGGCGGTGGAGGAGACATAGATGTTCCAATAAATGGAGATCCTGACAGACCGGCAGGGTAAAAAAAGGGGTTTAGCACTAATCAAGTGCCAAACCCCTAAATAATTATTTAGTATAATGTAATTCATTATATTCTTTTACACGCTGCTGGATTCTTTCAACAGGGCTTAAAAGGTTGCTGATTGATGAATCATGATTTAATGTATCAATAAGAAGAGCGATATATTTGCTCATATCAACATTGATATACCATGGCTTAGAAAGAAGTTCTTCAGGCTGGTATACAAGGTTAGTTGTAAGAACCTTATCAATAATTCCATTTGTATAAGCTTCATCAAATTTCTTGAATCCGTTTGTGAAAAGACCAAATGTCGTAGCACAGAATACTCTCTTGGCTTTACGGCGTTTAAGTTCAGATGCAACATCAATCATGCTTTCACCAGAAGAAATCATATCATCAATAATAATAACATCTTTTCCTTCAACATTGCTTCCCAGGAATTCGTGAGCAACGATAGGATTACGTCCGTTTACAATCTTTGTATAATCACGTCTCTTATAGAACATACCCATATCAAGACCAAGAACATTAGCAAAGTATACGGCACGGCCTGTACCGCCTTCATCCGGGCTGATAACCATCATATGGTCACTGTCAATGTGAAGGTCGTCCACATTAAGAAGAAGGTATTTGATAAACTGATAAGTTGCTGATACAGACTCAAATCCCTTGAGAGGAATAGCATTCTGTACTCGTGGGTCATGTGCATCAAATGTTATGATGTTATCTACACCCATATCTGTGAGTTCCTGAAGCATAAGTGCACAGTCAAGAGATTCTCTTCCGTTACGTTTGTGCTGTCTGCTCTCGTAAAGGAATGGCATAATAACAGTAATTCTTCTTGCTTTTCCTCCGGCAGCAGCGATAACTCTTTTTAAATCTGCATAATGGTCATCAGGTGACATGTGATTTCTGAATCCACAGAGTGAATACTCAAGGCTGTAATTGCACACATCTACCATAATATATAAATCAGATCCACGGACAGAATCGTTTAATACACCTTTACCTTCGCCTGAACCAAATCTTGGTGTGCGGGCATCTAAAATATAACTGTCTCTTTTGTAACCGTTGAATGCAAGAGTTGATTCACTTTCGTGTTCACGCTGTTCTCTCCAATCAACAAGAAATTTATCTACTTTCTCACCCATTTTTGTGCAGCTGGCCAAAGGAATAATTCCTAATGTACCATATGGGATAGTTGCTGTGTGACGTTCGTCTCGTGGCATAATAAAATCCTCCTTGTTTGTAAATTACGTTATTGTAACAAAACCATATTAAAATATAATCATAAAAGCAAAATAAGTCAACAACTTTCGCAAAAACTTATTTTAAGCCTTTCCGGGCTTTCGCCCCGTTTTTTTCATCATTCGTATATCACTTCCGAAAACTTTTAATATTGTATAGGAACTTGTTATTCTTGAAAATATTCGTTCGGAATAAGAATCCCTGATTTCCGAGAGTGAAAGATTAGTTGAAATAATTGTACTTTTCTTCTTTAACATCCGCTCATTAATTACATAGAACAGTTTGGAGTTAGTATAAGTGTTGCCAACTTCGGTTCCCAGATCATCAATAATAAGCAGGTCGCAATCAGAAAGATAATTGGCATCGGAGTCTTTATCTTCACCGAAGCGGCTGAAGTCCTGACGCTGGAATGTTGTAAACAGTTCAATTGCAGTCAGGTAAATAACGCTGTGTGAAGTATTTAAAAGCTCTCTTGCAATGCAGTTAGAAAGAAAAGTTTTGCCTGTGCCTGTGCCTCCAAAAAATAATATGTTAGCAGCTTCCTTATCAAAGTTATCAACAAATTTGTGACATATGTCAACAATACGCTGCATATTATGATAAGGTGTGAGCCCGTTAGATGGGTCAGGTGTTGTATTGTCATACCACTCATATGAAAATGTATCAAAATTTTCATTATCGGTAATATTCTTCAAATTGGAATCATGATATACAAGGTCAATAGCTTTTTTGTTAAAGCATGAGCATTTGCGGCTGTTTATATATCCGGTATCGTGGCACTGCGTACATGTGTATACAGGATCCAGGTAGTCCGCAGGCTTACCTGCACTAATAAGCAGACTTGCCTTTTGGTCATTGAGATATTTAAGCTGACTTGTATAATCTTGACTGTTTCCGCTTATACGGGCTTTTGCGGCCTGCATTGAAACGGATATTATCTCATTTTCAATATTCTGATATTCAGGGATAAGTGAAACAATCTCGTTATAACGCTGTTCCTGAATATGGCGGTTGTGAGTGCGTATTCCGTCATATATACGCATTATTGCATCATGTTGTGCATTGGTTAGCGGCATACTGTATTCCTTTCCCAACAGGCTGTAAGTCAGCCATTGTTGCTTATTAATTCACTTTCAAGACTGTCAATGTCAGTATTACGCTGATTAAAATTATTAAAACGGTTATTGGAAGCTTTTACTGCATTATTATATGCATTATTCCGCTTGACAGCACTTGACTGCTGGTTCTGTTCAAATTCCATATCAATCCGTTTTATGTCAGAAGTGTTTTTTACATTGGCATCTTTCCAGCGTGAAAGAATGCTGTCAGCATATTCAAAACTAGGCTGATGTGTCTTTTTAAGTGTGCGGTTGCATGCTTCAACAATTATATCGGAATCAAAGCAGTATACATCAGTCCATTTTTTGATGTAATCCTGTTCGACTTTGCCGGCTGTGCGGTTAGTTATTCCGAATGCACCGAGAACAGAAAAAGCGGTATCGTTGTATCCTGATGATGCAGCTTTTGCCTGCTTCACAGTCTGTATTCCCTTGTCAGCCCATGCAAGTGCTACTTTTTCGATATAACGCATGCTCTTGTGACCGTTAGAAACACAGTATTCAATAAGATACTCAATGAGTTCTGAAGAAAACTGTAAAGAGTCGTATAAATATGCGATTACAGAGGCATCAGACGAATTGAGGACAGAACCAAGATAAGTCTGGGCTGCATATAAAAGCATTGAAAAATCTTCCTGTTCAGACAAATCTTCCAGCTGTTTCGGTGTATATGCAGAACGCGGGTCACATGTTTCATTGGAATCCGGTGTAATAGGAACTTCTGTGTCAGAAGCGGCTGCATTATATATATCAGTAGACTGTTCTGCATGCATATGATTTGAAGGTATATGGTTTGAAGGCATCTGATTTGAATTAAGCTGTGCAGATGAATTATCGGGAGTGCTGCCTGAAGCAGAATCCAGGTTGCAGAAGGTAATTCCCGTAATCTGTCTGCCGGTGGAATCAGTTGATGCAATTAATACACCGGCCTTGTCCCAATAGCGGAGTGCACACATAATATCTGCTTCTGTCTGATTGAAAAAATCAGCGAGACAGTCTATTGATATATTAGTTTTTCCATTGGAAATACATCTTAAAAGATATAAATATATCTTTGTAAATTCACCATTGGCAAGGGGCATGAATTCGTCAATAAACACGTTGGAAACGGTAGTTGTATTATTATTGTTCATAGTTGATAAAGATAAGTTATTCATGATAATCCCCATTTCAAAATTTTCTAAAATCAGTTTAGCATATCCCGTTTAAAAATAAAAGAGGGCGACATATCCACAAAAATACAGGTGGAAAATGTGGATAATGTGGATAAATAGTAAAAAACGTGTAAAATCCTGTAAAATTTATTAACTAAAAATCCACACGGAAAATTCCATTCTTAGAATAATCCATGTGGATAATGTGGATAACTTTGTTGACAACTTTTATAAAAATTCAGAAATTACTGATTAACAAGGGCTTCGCCGACTTTATAAACATCTCCGGCACCCATAGTTATCAACAAATCGCCGTTGATACAATTTTTTAATAAAAATTTTTCGATTTCCTCAAATGAGTGGAAATAATAACATTCTTTGCCGAGTTCACCGATTGCTTTCTGTAAATCTGCTGAACTTATTCCAAGGTTATCAGTTTCTCTTGCAGCATATATGTCGGCGAGGACGACAATGTCGGCAGCTGAAAGTGCTTTTGCAAAATCACCGAGAAGTGCTTTTGTTCTTGAATAGGTATGAGGCTGGAATACGCACCATGTTCTGTTGTGTGGAAAATGTTTTGCACTGTCAAGAGTTGCTGTAATCTCGTCAGGATGATGTGCATAATCATCAACAACTGTCACACCGTTAAAAGTTCCTTTTTTCTGGAAACGTCTGTCAGTGCCTGAAAAACCGCATAGTCCTTTTTTGATTGTTTCAAGGTCAAGACCAAGTTTTATGGCAACGGCAATTGCTGCAAGTGAATTGTATACATTATGTTCGCCCGGAACACCGAGTTTTATTGTGCCATCTGGCTTATTATCAATAAGAAGTGTATATGAGCAGCAGCCGGCACTGTCATATGCGATATCAGCAGCACTGTAACGGCTTGTCGCAGGATTTGAACCAACTGTAATTACTTCACAGTCTGTATCTTTATAAAAATATTCATAGTTATCAATATCTGTATTAATAATGAGAGTTCCGTCTTTTGGAAGTTTTTCTGTAAAAAGCTTGAATGAATGGCGGATATCGTCAATATCTTTAAAGAAATCAAGATGGTCTGCTTTTACATTAAGAATTACATCAATTGTCGGATAAAATGATAAAAAGCTGTTAGTATATTCACAGGCTTCAGTTACGAAAATGTCAGATTTTCCGACACGTACATTGCCACCGATACTGTGAAGTATGCCGCCTACAGAAATAGTAGGGTCACAGTTACCGGCAAGAAGGATTTCTGTAATCATTGATGTAGTTGTCGTCTTTCCATGTGTTCCGGCAACATTTACCGCAACCTTATAATTTTTCATAAGCTGGCCTAAAAGCTCAGCTCTTGTGAGGGTAGGGATTCCAAGCTCTCTTGCACGTGCAAGCTCAGGATTGGAGTCTGAAATAGCTGCTGTATATACAACAACATCATAATCAGGATGTATATTAGAAGCCTCCTGCTTGTAAAAACATGTGCAGCCTTCCTTTTCAAGTGCATCTGTAAGTTCAGATTCGTGGCTGTCGGAGCCGGATACGGTAAAATGTCTTCCTATGAGAATATGTGCAAGACCGCTCATGCTTATTCCACCGATACCTATAAAGTGGACATGTACAGGATTATTAAAATCAATATGATACATAGATTAATTGCCTTTCTTAAAAATTACTTATTATAATGTAGTCTCCAATATTATTATAAACATAATGAGAAAAATTTCAAACTAATTTAAGGACACATTATGACCTTTTTGTCAATAGCCGGAATAAAATTGTTTAGATAATTTTTCTCGAATAAAATAATTGCATTAAAATTGTGTTTAGAATTTTTTAAATTGTCTATTTAAACAAGAAAAAAATAAAAAAAAATAAAAAATTCTTTTTACTTACAAGTCTGAATATGATATAATTAGGACAACTTAATAAGACAGTAAATTTTTAGCATCAGGGGTGAGAGCATGATTAAAAAAGAAATGATAGCCATGTTACTGGCAGGAGGACAAGGAAGCAGACTCGGAGTCCTCACATCAAAGATGGCCAAGCCGGCCGTAGCATTTGGCGGTAAATACCGCATAATTGATTTTCCATTAAGCAACTGTATTAATTCAGGGATTGATACAGTTGGTGTGTTGACTCAGTATCAGCCGTTAAGACTTAACACTCACATCGGTATTGGTATTCCGTGGGATTTGGACCGCAATGTTGGCGGTGTTACGGTGCTTCCTCCGTATGAGAAGAGTACAAACAGTGAATGGTATACAGGAACAGCCAATGCCATTTATCAGAATCTTGAATATATGGAGCAGTATAATCCTGATTATGTTCTTATTCTTTCGGGTGACCATATTTATAAGATGGATTACAAGATAATGCTTGATTATCATAAGGCCAACAATGCAGATATAACAATAGCTGCAATGCCTGTTCCTATTGAGGAGGCAAAAAGATTCGGTATTGTTGTTACTGATGATGACAACAGAATCACAGAATTCGAGGAAAAACCTGAGAATCCTAAGAGTAATCTTGCTTCAATGGGTATTTACATATTCAGCTGGAAAGTCCTTAAAAATGCACTTATTGCACTTAAAGACCAGAATGAATGTGATTTTGGCAAGCATGTCATTCCATATTGTTTTGAAAATAATAAGAGACTTTTTGCATATGAGTATAACGGCTACTGGAAAGATGTAGGAACGCTTAATTCATATTGGGAAGCTAATATGGAACTTATAGATATAATTCCTGTATTTAATCTATATGAAGAGTTCTGGAAGATTTATACCAGAACAGATGCGATTCCACCACAGTATATATCATCAGATGCTTTTATTGAAAAGAGTATTATAGGTGACGGAAGTGAGATATACGGAAAAGTCTATAATTCTGTAATAGGTTCAGGCGTTGTAATTGAAGAAGGTGCAGTTGTAAGGGATTCTATCATAATGCAGGATACTGTAATAGGAAAGAATACATCAGTTGAAAAAGCAATTATAGCGGAAGAAGTTGTTATCGGCGATAATGTTGAGATTGGTGTCGGAGAGGAAGCAGAGAATGTACTTAAACCTAAGATTTACAATTCGGGTCTTGTTACAATCGGTGAATGTACAGTTATTCCTGACGGCGTAAAGATTGGCAAAAACACAGCTGTTTCAGGTGAGACAAAACCAGAAGATTATCCGAATGGAGAACTTGTGGGAGGCGGTGTAATAATTAAGGCAGGTGACAACGTATGAAAGCAATAGGAATTATTTTAGCCGGCGGCAATAATAAGATGATGAAGGAATTGTCTAATAAAAGAGCGATAGCAGCAATGCCGGTTGCAGGAAGCTACCGCAGCATAGATTTTGCATTGAGCAATATGTCTAATTCAAAAATCCAGAAGGTTGCTGTTATAACACAGTATAATGCCCGCTCACTCAACGAGCATTTAAGTTCATCAAAATGGTGGGATTTTGGAAGGAAGCAGGGAGGACTTTTTGTATTTACACCTACAATAACAGCTGACAGCAGCTATTGGTACCGTGGAACAGCAGATTCACTTTATCAGAATCTTCAGTTTTTAAAGTCAAGCCATGAGCCATATGTTGTAATTGCATCAGGTGATGGAATTTATAAGCTGGATTATGGTAAAGTCCTTGAGTATCATATAGAGAAAAAAGCAGATATTACAATGGTTGTAAAGAAACTTGAAGACCGCTCTGAGATTAACAGATTTGGTGTTGTATCAATGACAGAAGAAGGACGTGTCACAGAGATAGATGAAAAACCTTTGGAGACTAATCTTTCAACAGTTTCGACAGGCATTTATATTATAAGAAGACGACTTCTTATTGAACTTATCGAAAAAGCGGCAGAAGAAGACCGCCATGATTTTGTAAGAGATATCCTTGTCCGTTATAAGAATCTTAAAAAGATTTATGCGTACAAGCTTGATACATACTGGAGCAATATTTCAACAGTTAATTCATATTACAAAACTAATATGGATTTCTTAAAGAAAGATGTAAGAAATTATTTCTTTAAACAGTATCCGGATATTTATACAAAAGTTGAGGATTTACCGCCTGCTAAGTATAACTTTGGTGCAGAAGTAAGGAACAGCCTTGTTTCAAGTGGATGTATCGTAAACGGATGTGTCGAGAATTCAGTCCTTTTTAAGAAGATTTATATCGGAAACAACAGTGTTGTAAAGAATTGTATTATTCTTAACGATGTTTATATCGGAGATAATTCCTATCTTGAGAATTGTATTGTTGAAAGCGGCAGTACAATAAAGGCAAATTCACGATATGTAGGCGAGGGTGATCCTATTATTGTAGTTGAAGATAATCCGATTTATTATTAAAATCATCATTAATTTGAAAAATTTCAGCTTGGGTGTTAATATGGCTATAATAGCTATTTCATCTGAGCTGATTTTTTATTGCGGCGGCGGGAAGGAGTTTAATTTTATGTATATAATAGCAGGACTTGGAAATCCAGGAAAAGAATATGCAGGTACAAGACACAATGCAGGATTTGCGGTTATAGATGCACTTGCTGATAAATATAATATAGATGTGGATACAGCTAAGCATAAAGGGCTTATCGGAAAAGGAATAATCGACGGTCAGAAGGTAATACTTGTAAAGCCGCTCACATATATGAATCTTTCAGGAGAATGTATACGTGAGGTTATGGATTATTATAAGGCAGGTATTGATGACTTAATAGTAATATTTGACGATATAAGTCTTGAGCCCGGAAGACTGAGGCTTCGTGCAAAGGGAAGTGCCGGAGGTCACAATGGTATCAAAAATATTATTGCACAGCTTGGAAGTGACAAATTTAAGCGTATAAAATTTGGTGTCGGAGACAAGCCGAAGGAATGGGATCTTGCAGACTGGGTTCTGTCAAGATACCCGAAAGAGGTTGAGGCTGATGTGGAAAATGGAATAAAGAAAGCCTGTGATGCCGTTGCATGCATAATGAATGAAGGCATAGAAAGCGGCATGAATAAATATAACGGGTAAATATATTGTTAATACAAAAAACAGTAATTTATAAAATAACGGAGTTATATAAATGAAGACATTTTATGCACCGCTTTCTGAGTTGGCGGGAATAGAACAGTTAAAGAAAGATTTTGAAGTTACAGGGCAGCCGGTTATGATAAGCGGCTGCATAGATACCCAGAAAATTCATCTTGTTCATGCTGCCGTAAATGATTACAGATTTCGCCTTATAATAACGGGTGACGAGGCAAAAGCACGCGAAATGCAGGAGGATTCACGATTTTTTGATAAATCGAGTATATACTATCCTGCGAAAGATTTCATATTTTACAGTGCTGATGTACATGGTAATCAGCTTGCGGGTGAACGGTTAAGATGTATACAAAAAATTATTGCAGCACAAGATAATAAGACAAACATTACCGTTATTACTACAATTGACGGATGTGTTGATATGCTTATGCCGCTGCAAAGATACCGTGATAATATAATTCATTTTAAAAATAGTGATATTATTGATACGGAAAAGCTTATTTCTAAGCTTGTAGGAATCGGATATACAAGAGTTCCGATGATTGACGGACAGGGGCAGTTTGCGGTCCGTGGCGGAATAATAGATATATTTTCATATACGGATGAGACTCCAGTGCGTATTGAATTGTGGGATGATGAAATCGATTCAATACGTTTTTTTGACGTGGAGAGCCAGCGTTCAGTTGAAAAAATACAGACATACGACGTATTTCCGGCGACAGAGTGGATTTTATCTGAGGATGAAACAGATGCGGGATTTGAAAAAGTAAAAGATGAAGTTGAAAAGCAGCTTGTTACGCTTGGAAATGATAAGAAGAAAAAGACACAGCAGGAGATGGATGCATGTAACAGATTAAGACATGCATATGCTGATTTTGAAAGAACGAGAGATTACAGTAAATTCATACTGTCATTTACTGGTGAGATAGAAGGGTTCACAGACTATTTTCCAAAAGATGAAACGATTTTTGTGCTTGATGAGCCGGACAGGATTATGGAGAGAATGGAACTCATCTCATATGAGTATGAAGAGAGCATGAAGAACCGTCTTGAAGGCGGATATGTCGTTGCAAGCCAGACAAAGCTTATGCGTCCGATTGCAGAAGTTTACAAAAATATGCAGTCTTCAAGGCTTATGCTTTTATCGTCACTTGATTACAAGCCGAAAATGTTAAAACCGGCAGATTATCTGAGAATTGATGCGAGAAGCATAAGTTCTTATAATAACAGCTTTGAGTATCTTGCAGATGATATTAATAAATATAAAAGAACAGGGTACAGAGTTGTCCTTGTGTGCAATTCAAGAACGAGGGCGGCAAGAATTGTAGCCGATTTAGAGGAGCTGGGCACGCAGAGCTATTTCAGTGAGGATTATGACAAAGAAATAATGCCGGGAACTGTTATGGTTACGTATGGAAATATCCATCGTGGCTTTGAATATCCGCTTATTGGTTTTGTAATCATTACTGAAAATGATATATTTACGAGCCGTACAAGAAAGAAGCAGAAGAAGAAATACGAGGGCAGGTCAATTGCTGGATTTAACGAACTTAATGTCGGTGATTATGTTGTCCATGAAATGCACGGACTTGGTGTATACAAGGGAATTGAAAAGATTACTGTTGAGGGCGTTGAAAAAGATTATATCAAGATAGAGTACGCCGGGAACAGCAATCTGTATGTTCTTGCCACACAGCTTGACAGGCTTCAGAAATATGCTGCATCAGACACGGAAAAGAAGCCTAAGTTGAATAAACTTGGAAGTGTCGAGTGGAATAAGACCAAAGCAAAGGTTCACGGAGCTGTTGAGGAGATAGCAAAGGATCTTGTGGAACTTTATTCAATAAGACAGAACCAGAAGGGTTATGCATTTGGACCTGACACTGTATGGCAGAAAGAATTTGAAGAAATGTTCCCATATGAGGAGACTGATGACCAGCTTAATGCCATAGCTGATACTAAGGCGGATATGGAAAGCACACGAATCATGGACAGACTTATATGTGGCGATGTAGGATACGGAAAAACCGAAGTTGCCATACGTGCGGCATTTAAGGCTGTACAGGAAGGAAAACAGGTTGCTTACCTTGTGCCGACGACAATTCTTGCACAGCAGCATTTCAATACATTTGAGCAGAGAATGAAAAATTTTCCTCTTAAAGTTGCACAGCTTTCAAGTTTCAGAACCAACAAAGAAATAAAAGAAACGCTTGCTGATTTGAAGAAAGGTTTTGTCGATGTTGTTATAGGAACTCATCGTCTGCTTTCAAAAGATGTAGAATTCAAAGACCTCGGACTTCTCATAATAGACGAGGAACAGCGTTTTGGTGTGGCACACAAGGAAAAAATCAAGAAACTGAAAAATAATATTGATGTTCTTACGCTCAGTGCAACACCGATACCAAGAACGCTTCACATGAGCCTTGTCGGAATAAGGGATATGAGTGTGCTTGAAGAACCGCCTGTAGACAGAGTACCGATTCAGACATTCGTGACGGAACATAACGACGAGATGATTCGCGAAGCGATAAACAGAGAGCTTGCAAGAGGCGGACAGGTGTATTATGTATACAATCGTGTCAGAAGCATAGATGAGGCGGCTGCACACATCCAGGAACTTGTTCCGCAGGCAAATGTGGCATTTGCCCATGGTCAGATGGAAAAGCGTGAACTTGAAAAGATTATGGTCGATTTTATCAATGGTGATATAGATGTGCTTATTTCGACAACTATCATTGAGACGGGCATGGATATTTCCAATGTAAACACGATGATTATAGAGGATGCCGATAAATTCGGGCTTTCGCAGCTTTATCAGCTACGCGGGCGTGTCGGTAGAAGCAACAGGACGGCATATGCATTTCTTTTATACAGAAGAGACAGGATGCTTACAGAGGTTGCCGAGAAACGGCTTTCTGCGATAAGAGAGTTTTCTGATTTTGGTTCAGGATTTAAGATTGCAATGAAAGATCTTGAAATCAGGGGAGCGGGAAATGTTCTCGGAAAGAGCCAGCATGGACACATGGCAGCAGTAGGTTATGATTTGTACTGTAAAATGTTAAATGAAGCCGTTAATGACTTAAAAGGAATTAAGAACGAATATAGTTTTGAAACGAATGTTGATTTGTCTGTGGATGCCTATATTCCTTCGACATATATCAAAAGTGAATATCAGAAGCTTGATATTTATAAACGTATTGCAGCTATTGAGAGCGAGGAAGAATTAAGCGACATGAAAGATGAACTTGTAGACAGATATGGTTCATTAAGCACACCGGCAGTTAATCTTTTAAATATTGCCCTCATTAAGTCAATGGCTCATAAAATCGGAATTATGGAAATGAAAGGAACTATTGAGGATGGACCGTCAGGTTGTTATAAGACAGTTATGAAAGTTTATCCCAAGGCAGAAATAAATACAGAGGCAATTCCGGATTTTATTGACAGCTTCGGAGGGGCAATGAAGCTTGTAAGCGGTTCGCAGCCACAGTTTATCTGGCGTGTGACAAAAAAGAAATACAATAATGCTGGAGAATATCTTACAGGTATTAAAGAAATGCTCAAACTTATGCAGAATAAACTTCAACTTTAATAAAAAAAGCTTATAAATGTTTTGACTTTTCGATTTAAAGTGGTATACTTATATCAATTTAACGCTTTAAAGTGAAAAATACAGACGTATCAATTAAATTAGGCGTCATGGTGAAATACGCATGGTAAAGCAAAAACATACGGAGGATTTTTTTATGCAACAGAAAGGTGAATTAATTTCGTTCAGACCAGACATCAAGGTTGTTGACTGCACAATAAGAGACGGAGGTCTTGTTAATAATTTTTATTTTGATGATGAATTTGTAAAAGATTTATATAAAACAAATGCTGCCGCAGGCGTTGATTATATGGAGTTCGGTTATAAGGCTTCAAAGGATTTGTTCGACGTGAATGAATTTGGCAAGTGGAAGTTCTGTGACGAGCAGGATATAAGAGATATTGTCGGTGATAATGATACAGACATGAAGATTTCGGTTATGGCGGATGTCGGAAGAACTGATTATAAAAAGGATATCATTCCGAAAAAAGACAGCGTAATTGATATGATTCGTATTGCGACATATGTAAATACTATTCCGGCTGCAGTAGAGATGATTAATTATTGTGCCGATATGGGATATGAGACAACAATAAATATTATGGCAGTTTCTACTGCACAGGAAAGTGAGCTTGATCTGGCACTTGATTTGCTTTCAAAGAGCAAGGCAGATGTTATTTACCTTGTTGACAGCTATGGTTCACTTTACCCTGAACAGATAAGAAGATATGCTGATAAGTACATTAAGGTTGCAGAAGCAGCAGGAAAGAAAGTTGGTATTCATGCACATAATAACCAGCAGCTTGCATTTGCAAATACAATAGAAGCATGTACATTTGGCGTAAGCTATCTTGATGCGACAATGAGCGGCATGGGAAGAGGGGCAGGAAACTGCTATATGGAACTCCTTCTGGGATTTTTAAGAAATCCTAAGTACAGCCTGAATCCTGTTCTTAAGTTTATTGAAAACAGAATTCTTCCACTGAAAAAATCAGGTGTTGTATGGGGATGTGATGTGCAGTACATGCTTACCGGACAGCAGAACCAGCATCCAAGAACTGCCATTGCATTTACAGCTGACAAGAGAGAAGACTATTTTACATTTTATCAGTCAGTGCTTGACAGGGAATAATTAAGCTGATAATGTTGTTGACTTTAATATAGTATCGTATTAAAATACGTGTAAGTATTTTATGAAAGGAAGTAATAAAGATGGAAAAGAAAAATCTTGACTGGTCAAATCTTGGTTTTGGTTACATGAAGACTGACAAGAGATTTGTTGCAAATTTCAAAGATGGAGCATGGGATGACGGTGTCATTACAGAAGATGATAAGGTCGTGATTAGCGAATGTGCAGGCGTGCTTCAGTATGCACAGACATGTTTTGAAGGAATGAAAGCATATACAACACAAGACGGTCATGTAGTCATTTTCCGTCCTGATATGAATGCTGAGAGAATGGCAAACTCATGCCGCAGACTTGAGATGCCGGTTTATCCTGAAGATAAGTTTGTAGAAGCAGTTGCAAAGACTGTTAAGGCTAACGATGCATGGGTACCTCCATTTGGTTCAGGTGCGTCTCTCTACATTCGTCCATATATGTTTGGTAGTAATCCTGTTATTGGTGTTAAGCCGGCTGATGAATATCAGTTCAGAATTCTCGTTACACCGGTTGGACCTTATTTCAAGGGCGGTGCTAAGCCTCTCACAATCAAAGTTTCTGATTTCGATAGAGCAGCACCTCACGGAACAGGTCATATCAAAGCAGGTCTTAACTATGCAATGAGCCTTCATGCTATTGTTACAGCACATGAAGAAGGTTATGCAGAAAATATGTACCTTGACCCTGCAACAAGAACAAAAGTTGAAGAGACAGGCGGAGCTAACTTTATCTTCGTAACAAAGGATGGCAAGGTTGTAACACCTAAGTCTGACAGTATCCTTCCTTCAATCACACGTCGTTCACTTATTCATGTTGCTAAGGAATACCTTGGACTTGAAGTTGAAGAAAGAGAAGTATTATTCGATGAAGTTAAAGACTTTGCTGAATGTGGTCTTTGCGGTACAGCTGCAGTTATCTCACCTGTAGGCAAGATTGTAAATCATGGCGAAGAAATCTGTTTACCTAGCGGAATGGAGAAGATGGGTCCTACAATCCAGAAGCTCTACGATACTCTTACAGGTATCCAGATGGGTAAGATTGAAGCTCCTAAGGGCTGGATTTACACAGTTGAATAATAGTAGATTTATACAAATATAATATTATATTGACTCAGACGCCGGCTTGTAAGATTAATTCTTTGGCCGGCGTTTATTATGTATGCGGGAAACAGGCTGTAGACTGTGCATACACGGAAAATATTGTTTATATAATTAAGTCATTTTATATGGATTTTTTATGAACAATATGTTATTATTTAATAACAATAAATGAGAAAGAGGCGTTTTAATATGGCAGAATTTGGTACGAATGAGCGGGTTCTGCGTTCGGATGTATCACCTGAAGAATGCAAGAAGATAGAAAAGGTCTTACGGAAGAATAATATTTCCTATTATGAAAAATGGAAAACGCATTCAGGTTTACTGAAGTTCCTGGACAATAGTAAGAACATGAAGTGTGATATATACATACATATGGATTCGTATGACGAAGCAAAAAAGGTATTAGGAGATAATTAATATCTGAATGGTGGCAGCTGTGGCAGTATAGTGCCACAGCTTATTTTATGTACGCACAGGGCGGTTTATGGAAGCCGGCGGGAAGTATTTCTCATAGTTTTTGATAAAGGAGAAAAAAATTGAAGGCGATTTTGAAAAAACTTATTATGGCTGCGGCTCTTGTAGCTGTAATGGCAGGTGTGATTACCGGCTGTGGCAGTAAAAAGAATGACAGCAACGTGGCAAAAAACAGCGGGGATACATTTACGGTAGGTTTTGATGCGGAATTTCCGCCGTATGGATACAAAGATGACAGCGGAGAGTATGTCGGATTTGACCTTGACCTTGCAGCAGAGGTATGTTCAAGAAATGGTTGGACACTTGTAAAGCAGCCTATTGAATGGGAAAGCAAGGATATGGAACTTAATTCAGGTATGATTGACTGTATCTGGAACGGTTTTACAATGGACGGACGTGAAAAGGAATATACGTGGTCAACTGCTTATGTAGACAATTCACAGGTTGTGGTTGTAAAGAAGAATTCAGGAATAACAAAGCTTTCTGATCTTGCAGGTAAAAATGTTATAGTACAGTCTGATTCATCAGCACTTGCAGCATTTACAGGAGAAGATGCCGACGAGGAAAATATCAGGCTTGCAGCAAGTTTTAAGTCGCTTCAGCAGGTTGGAGATTACAACAGTGCATTTCTTAATCTTGATGCCGGTTCTGCAGATGCGGTATGTATGGATATAGGTGTTGCAAAGTATGAAGTTGAGTCGCGTGGTGATACATTTACAATTCTTAACGAGCATGTTTCAAGCGAGGAATATGGTGTCGGCTTTAAGAAGGGCAATACGCAGTTAAGAAATCAGGTTCAGGAAACACTTGAAGAGATGCTTGCTGATGGCTCGTTTGATTCAATTGTTCAGAAATGGGGACTTGAGGAGTCTGCATGTCTTGGACAGCCGGGAACAGATTCTGTTATGAAAGCAGAGGATACTGTTAAAGAAAAAACCGGATTTTTAGACAATATGCTTGATATATTAAGACAGCTTTTATCAGGAATGCTTGCATCACTTGGAATATTTGTGCTTACACTTATATTTTCACTTCCGCTTGGACTTGTTATTACATTTATAAGACGTTCAAAGTTAAAAGTACTTAACTGGGTAGCAAGAATATATATTTCAATTATGCGTGGCACACCGCTTATGCTGCAGCTTCTTGTAGTATTTTTCGGACCGTATTATCTTTTCGGAATGTCACTTTCTAACAGTTACAGATTTTACGCTGTAATTATAGGATTTTCACTTAATTATGCGGCATATTTTGCAGAGATTTACCGCTCGGGAATAGAAGCGGTTCCAAAAGGCCAGTATGAGGCAGCAGCAGTTCTTGGCTATTCAAGAACACAGACATTTGTACGAATTATTTTTCCGCAGATGGTAAAAATTGTGCTTCCACCGGTTACAAATGAAGTAATTACACTTGTAAAAGATACATCGCTTGCATTTGCACTTGCATACACAGAAATGTTTACACTTGCAAAACAGATTGCGGCAGCACAGACAAGCATTATGCCACTTTTTGTTGCAGGTCTTTTCTATTACATATTTAACTTTGTAGTTGCATATGGCATGGAGAAACTTGAAAACAAAATGAAGTATTAAGATTATTTGTGATTATTTAAGATGTGCATTGTGTAAATGCACAGGAAGGATGAGTATATGAAGCTGCTTGAAATGAAAAATGTGCAGAAAAGCTTTGGTGGGCTTGAAGTGCTTAAAGATATTTCGTTAGATGTTAATAAAGGTGAAGTGGTGGCGATAATCGGACCTTCAGGTTCAGGAAAATCAACATTTTTAAGATGTGCCACACTTCTTGAAACAATGGATAAAGGAACTCTTTGTTATGGTGGAAAATATGCCACAACAAACAAGCCTGATGAGAACACTTCTTATGTTGGCAAGAAAGATATGCTTGAAGTGAAAAGCCAGTTTGGTCTTGTGTTTCAGAATTTTAATCTTTTTCCGCATTATACAGTATTGAAAAATATTATTGATGCACCTGTACATGTTCAGGGAAAGTCAAAGGAAGAAACAGAAAAGACGGCAAGAGCACTTCTTAAAAAAGTAGGACTTGAGAGCAAAGAGGACAGTTATCCGAGCCAGTTATCAGGAGGTCAGCAGCAAAGAGTCGCGATTGCAAGGGCACTGGCAATGAATCCGCAGATTCTGTTTTTTGATGAGCCTACATCGGCACTTGACCCGGAAATAACAGCCGGAATTCTTAAAGTATTAAAAGACCTTGCTGCAGAGAAGATGACAATGGTTATAGTTACACACGAAATCGACTTTGCAAGAAAAGTTGCAGACAGGGTAATATTTATGGATGGTGGAGTTATTGTCGAGCAGGGTAGTGCCGAGGAAGTAATCGGTAATCCCAAGAATGAGAGAACAAAAGCATTTTTGTCACATCTTAATGTGTAAATTAAATAAGAATTGAAAAAGAATTGGACTGTTGTTGTGATTGTTTTAAATCAATCAAAGCAACAGTCCTGTTTTTATCAGTGATTTTTAATCATATATGAGACAGATTTTAAAATCTGTATAGTTATTGTAGGAACAAAAGCAAGAATTATAATTTGAAGCAGCTGCATCTTTGAAAGAGTTACAGCAGAAAACAGTGTTCCCAGAAACGGGATGGCTAATACCATGATGAGCAGGCATACACCGGCACAAAAGGCACTTACGCTGTAAATATTCGAGAAAAGTCCTGCTTTTGAAATTGGTTTGTCAGTGCGGCAGTTAAAACCATGAAAAAGTCTTGCAAGAGTGAGCGTTGCAAATGCCATAGTCATTGCAAGTGCAGGATTGGCTGCTGTTTGTGCGTCCTGTGCAAAAACGGAATTGTTGTATCCCAGATAATAAGCTGTCATTACTGCGATTGCAATAAGAAATCCCTGACCAATAATCCTGAAAAGGAATGATTTTGTGAGTATTCCCTGTGAAGGATCACGCGGTTTTTCATCAAGCAGTGAGTCGTCAACCGGTTCCATTCCAATTGCGATTGCCGGAAGCGAATCTGTGAGCAGATTAATGAACAGAAGCTGTACAGGAGCAAAAGGAACAGGAAGACCGGCAATTGATGTATACAGTACAGCGAGTATGGCTGCCATGTTTCCTGATAAAAGAAACAGTATTGCATTGCGGATATTGCGGTAAACACATCTGCCGTTTGTCACTGCTTTTATAATAGTTGCAAAATTATCATCAGCAAGAATCATGTCGGAAGCATCTTTGGAAACTTCCGTACCTGTAATTCCCATGGCAACACCTACATCAGCCTTTTTAAGTGCCGGTGCATCGTTTACACCATCGCCGGTCATTGAAACAATACGACCTTTGTTCTGCCATCTTTCAACAATACGAATTTTGTTTTCAGGTGATACACGGGCATAAACACTTATTTTTTCAAGCTTTGAATCAAGTTCTTCATCGCTCATTGAATCAAGCTCACTTCCTGTTACAGCAATGTCACCCTGTCTGAATATTCCGATAGCTTCGGCGATTGCAGTGGCAGTTATTTTATGGTCGCCGGTAATCATAACTGGCATTATTCCGGCACGGCGTGCATCTTTTACCGCTTGCACTGCCTCTGGACGCGGCGGGTCAATCATTGATATAAGACCGATAAAAATAAAGTCATTTTCATTCTCAAAATTAAGTGGCTCATGGCATTCTTTGTATGCAAAAGCAAGGACACGCTGGCCTTTTCTTGAAAAAACTTCATTTTGCTGTTTTATAGAATCTATATCGCTGCTATTTATTTTGCGGACGCCATCATTATCACGTATAAAGCTGCAGCGGTCTAACAGTACATCCACTGCACCTTTTGTGAGAACAGTAGGAACATTGTGAATATAGTATTTGGTGCTCATCAGCTTTCTTACAGAGTCAAATGGCAGTTCTTCAATACGCTGCATGTGATTGCGTATGTGATTTTCATTAAATGAGTTGTCAGTACCGTCAAAAGGTACTTTTTTTAACATTTCAAGGAGTGCCGATTCAGTAGGATCTCCAATACATTTGCCATCGGTTATGCATGAATCGTTTGTAAGTATTGCATCATAAAGAAGATACCGGTGAAGCGGCAGGGCAATGTCAAGCTGTTCAGGTGATATTTCTTCGGAGTTGATGTAGATATTCTGCACAGTCATTTTATTCTGTGTAAGTGTGCCTGTTTTATCGGAGCATATTACGGATACACAGCCAAGACTTTCAACAGCTTTTAATTGTTTAATAATTGCATTTTCTTTTGCCATTTTTCGTGTTCCCATAGCCTGGACGATTGTAACGATAGAACTTAATGCTTCAGGAATAGCAGCAACTGCAAGTGCAACAGCGAACATCATTGAATCGAGCATAGGCATTTTACGCACAAGACATAAGGCAAATACCAGTCCACATATAATCATAATCATTATGGCAAGTTTTTTGCTGAAATCATCAAGGCTGACCTGAAGAGGAGTTTTTCTTTCTTTAACTGAATTCATAAGACCTGCGATATTTCCGATTTCAGTATCCATGCCGGTTGATGTAACGATTACTCTGGCTCTTCCGTATGTTACCAGACTGCCAGAATAGACCATGTTTGTGCGGTCGGCAAGAGGCGTGTCATTATCGAGGATATCATTAAATTTGTCAACATTGGCAGATTCACCTGTGAGAGCACTTTCATTTACCTGCAGGGAAAAACTTTCTATGATACGGCAGTCGGCAACGATTAAGTCACCGGCTTCAAGCATTATAATATCGCCGGGAACTATGTCTTTTGAATGAATTTCAATTACGCTGCCGTCACGTATGACTTTTGCTGAAGGTGATGAGAGCTGTTTCAGGCTTTCAAGTGAACGCTGTGCTTTGACATGCTGGATTGTTCCTAAGACCGCATTCATTATGAGAACCAGAAATATTACAATTGTACTTTCAATATTACCTGAAAACATAGAAATAAGTGCAGCGATAAGCAGTATTACTATTAAAAGGTCACAAAACTGGCTGAAAAACACTTTTATAATGCTGTCGGGTTTCTGTTCGTCGAGTACATTTTCTCCTTTTTCAAGCAGGAGCTGTCTGGCATGATTACTGCTAAGTCCGTCCGGACTTGAGCCAAGTTTACTGATAATATCAGCAGATGCAAGAGACCAATAATTTTTTGTTTTCATAAAACTCCTTTCTTTGCGGCTATGGCTGCAAGTTACATTTTTATTACATATCAAAAAAGAGTATAAAAAAAGACTTTTATTGCACAAATACATAGATGTATACAATAGTTATACATCATATATACATATGCAATAAAAGTCTTGTCACCATAAGTGTGCCGACCGGCTGTAAGCAGCGGGATGACGAACGGCACAACATCTATATTAGTTAAGATGTGGACTACTCCCTGATATTGATAATAAAATAACAGTCATATTTAATTATATACGGTTCAAAAAATATTATTCAAGAACCATGTTTTGTAAAATATTATCATTGCAGAAGTAATGTGTCAAGAATAAAATCGTATATTTTTATTTGATATTTCCTTTAAGTTTCCGGTACTCGGTAGGTGAAACACCATTTTTTTGTTTAAATGCATCTCCGTAATAATTACTGTTTTCAAATCCACATTCAAACGCAATTTCTGTAATATTTTTATTAGTCTCAAGCAGCATTTTTTCTGATTTTGTTATACGAAGATTATTGATGTATTCTTTAAAGCCGGTTCCGATTACCGTCTTAAATCGCTTTGAAAAATATGACGGATTCAGGTGAAAACGTTCTGCAATATCTGAGAGTGTGAGCCGGCTCTGAAAATTCTCATTAATATAATCAACGGCAAGCTGCATTGTATTGCTTGAGTTATTAAAATCAATCGTGCGTCCGTCAAGCGGGATACTTCCACGCATGAGACGCAGTATAAATTCTTGAAAATAAACATTTAAAAATGCAGGACTTATATAATCACGCTGCTTATGTTCATTTATCATATTAAGGATAAGTGAATCAAGAAAAGCTGTGTTTTCTGTACTATTATGAAGAACTGTAAATAGCCGGCTGTCAAGAGTTTCATTTCCAAACATGGAAATAACAGGCTGTATGTAGTTTGCGGAAAATTCTATGCATAATCTTTTATTTACTTCTGCAAGATATGCTGTTTTGTGAGGGATATCAGGAGGGATAACTGCAATATCGCCTTCGTTCATCAGATATGTCCTGTCCTGTATATAAAATGTGCATTGTCCGGATTGCAGATAAAAAAATTCATACCATGAATGGGAATGAAAGTTATACATTGCAAAATTAGCACTGTGTGTCTGTTCTGATATTTCAAATCTGTTTGGTGAAGCCATAAGTCCTCCTTTTATTTTATAAATGTAAATGCGGCTGATGTGCTGAATTTGAAAAATTGCACAGAGTGATCTTAATTGTTTTGTTAAAAATGACCAAATTATATAACAGCTTTTTTTGTTGCTTTGTAATATATTATATTATAAACCTAAAAAAAACTGTAATCAATACTAACTTCCTCTAAAAATAGGTAGAACACTTGGTATAAGTGTGATAGCCTTGTCATTACAAAAGCTTTGTAAAAGCTATGTAAAAAAAGGGAAAGCGAGGGCTTTATTAATGAAATTTCGTTCATTAAAAAGAGTTATGGCTGTTGTTCTTACAGCATTGCTTGCTGTGACAGCAATGCCTTCAGGTCTGACAGGGCTTTTAAGTGTAAAAGCTGCAGAACCTGAGATTACAAAGACAACAACTACGTATGACTTCACTAAGTCAGGAAAGTGGAGTAATGTTGCAACTGTAGGAGCAGTTCTTCCGGATAATTATGGAATTATTTTAGGAAAGGCATCAGGCTCAGGAGTAAGTAATGATGGAACATTAAGATTCCGTAACGGAAATGTATTATATTTTCCGATTAAGGATGATACAACAAAGGCCACTGTTACAATGACTTGTAATGGTGATAAGCCGGACAGACTTGTAATTTTTGGTGATAATACTAAAGATACTACATATAATGTTGCAATGTCATCAAAGGGTAAAACTGTTACAGTTGACGATATTGACGATTATATCAGAACAGTTGAAGGAAAGAAATATCTCGCATTAGTTTCTAATGGTGATATTAAAGCAAAGACTATTACAATTGATGAATATAATCCGATTAATTCTGTCACAGTAAGCGGTACAGTTGAAGATGCTGCACAAAGAGGAGTTAAGAGCATTAAGTTCAAGAATCTTGATAATGATAATGCAGCAGTTGTTATTGCTGATATTGATGCTTCAGGAAAGTATACAGCAGTATTAAAGAGAATAGCCGGTAATACTAATTATATTGCAGTTGTTACAAAGGCAGGCTCTAAAGTTGATGATACAAATGATGCTAATAAGTTTACACTTACAGGTAATTCAGCGACAGCAGAAGTTAATTTTAAAGCTGTTGAAGCACCGGTAGCCACAGTAGCAGGTACATTTACAGGAGTGCCTGATGCTGCATTAAAAGGTGATATTGCTGTAGAATTAGTACCTGATGATACATCACTTGATACAGTAACATTATCACTTACAAAGACAGCTGATGGCAATTATACATATGCACAGGAATATATTGTTCCTGATAAGGATTATGCAGTTGTAATTAAAAATGCAGATGATTATGAAGTTATAGAAAAAATTAATAAGGCAGAAGGCAAATATTCAGATGTTGCAATTAATGCATCAAAGAAGCCGGTTGTTGATGTTAAAGGTTCATTTGTTACTTCTGATAAGAAGAATGCTAATGTAACAAAGATAACATTTAAGAATATGGATACTCCTGATTACACATATACTTTTGATGTTTCAGGAAAATCATATAGTGTAAAGCTTCGTGCAGGTGAATATGAGACATCTGTTGAATGTGAAGGATATACGGCATATGATCATGTAAGTGTTGGTAATATAGCAGTGTCTAATGACGTATATCTTAATGCACCTGAAGATACATCAGCAGTTGCTTATGAAGCAGAAGTTAAGGTAGGTGCAGGTCAGAAGTTTGAAAAGATTGCAGATGCAGTTAAGTATATTGCAAGAATGGAAAGAAGTGAGGATGAGAGAGTAACAGTTGTCCTTACTGATGATTTATACAGAGAGCAGGTAATAGTAGATACTCCTAATATAACAATTAAGAGTGCAAAAGAGAGTGGTTCAACAATCACATGGTATTATGGCGTTGGATTCTCTTATTATAGTGCAAAGAAAACAACTGATGGAAAAAATGGTTCATATTATGATGAAGCATGGGCAGTTGATAAATATTATAAGACAGCAGTCGAGCAGAATCCGGGACATTGGGGTTCAACGGTAAATCTTTTTGCAAATGCAAAGGGATTCAAAGCTGAAAATATTACATTTGAAAATTCTCTTAACAGATATCTCACACAGGAAGAACTTGCAGATGGTGCAGATAAGAATGTAACTCCTGCATGTACGGCCAGAACAACAGAAAATATTGATGTTCGTTCTAAAGCAGCTAAAGAGAGAGCGGCAGTTATCTATATTCAGGCTGACGATACAGAATATAAGGATTGTAAGTTCCTTAGCAGTCAGGATACAGTTTATACAGGTGATGCACAGGAAGTTTCATATTTTAAAAACTGTGTAATTGAGGGAACTACTGATTATATCTGTGGTGACGGTAATCCTGTATTTGACGAATGTACATTAAGCATGTACAGCTACAGCGATATGGAAGCAGTAGCAAGTTACATTGTTGCTTCTAAGGCAAAGGGTAAGCATGGATATATATTTAACAATTGTAAGATTGTTACAACATCATCAACTGGTCTCAAAGCTACGTCAAAGAATATTCTTGCACGTGCATGGGGAGCAGGAACAGTTACATGGCTTAACACAGAAGTTGAGTCTGCAAATATGATTGATCCTGTTGCTTACAAAGATATGAATGCAAAAGTAAAAGATGCTCATTATTATGAATATAATACACATACACCTGATGGAACAGCAGTTGATACATCAGCAAGAGCAGAAGGCGTTACAATTCTTACAGCAGAAGACGCTGCAAAAATTGATATTAAGGCATTACATACAGCAGGTGAGTGGATAGTAGACAAGGAAGCAACAGCAGAAGAAGCAGGAAGCAAGCACAAAGAATGTACAGTCTGCGGACATGTAATGGAAGAGGCTGTTATTGATAAGCTTACACCTCCAACACCAGACCCAGAACCAACACCTGATAAGCCAGAAGCAGATGTTGAAGTTAAGGGTGATGCACCAACAATTAAAAATGATGCAGATACTGTAAAGGAAATCGAATCATCAGTTAAGCTTACAGATGAAGAAAAAGAAGCTGTTAAAGCCGGTGCTGATATTAAATTTAAAATTGTTGTAAAAGATGAAGTTAAGGCGGGAGATAAGGAGCTTATAGATACAAAGATATCTTCACTTGTTAATAATGGTGTTGTTGGAAAAGTATTCGATATCACAATTGAAAAACAGGTTGGCAATAATGCAGCAGTTAAGGCTGAATTTAATTCAGAAATAACATTAAAGGTTCAGGTACCGGAAGAACTTATTAACAAAGATGATTCTAAGACAAGAACATACAAAGTTATAAGAGTTCATGATGGTGAAGTTACCGTTATTGATAAAGAGAACTGTGTATTTGATGAAGAGACAGGTTTAATTACATTCAAGACTGATAAGTTCTCAACATATGCAATTGTATATGAAGATGCAGCTAAAACAGTTGTAACACCTGGCAACACAGATAATAATCAGCCAGCAGCACCTGAAGCAGAAAAACCAGCTGCAGAAGGTTCATCACCAAATACAGGTGATATGGGTATGATGGCAGTTGTAATGATGATGTCATTAATGGCAGCAGCAATGCTTGGTGCAGCGTATGTATTATTTGCACAGGCTCGTTCAAGAAAGAGAAGTTAAATTCTTGAAATTGAAAATACGTATTGTGGGTTTGTTTAGAACGTGAAAATTAAAAATGATGCACATGCTTAGGGGTAAAGCGTGTGCATCATTTTTTGTTGTGTTCGGGAAGCATTTTTAATATAGAAATAACAAAAAGAAATAGATAATTTGCAAAAGATTTTTGTAAAAGGATAAAAAAACTGTACTTTAGAGGTTTGGAATAAAAAAATGAGTGGTCTGATATCAGATTATATAGTACAATCTATGCACAATATTTCTTGAAATAATAGTCATACGCATGAAAGTTGTGCATCATGTACAATTGAGTGCGTTATTGCATTTTTTTGGGGAATGTATAAAAAAGGAGGAAAGAGTTATGAAGTTCAAGAAAGGCAAGAAAGTATTGTCTTTAGTTCTTGCAGCACTCATGGTGCTTTCTGTTATGCCTACAAGCATGCTTATTCAGAAAGCAAACGCCGCAACAGCTTTTGAAGGCGGCAAAGAAGTGGCTGACGGAACATGGAAGGGCTGGACATGGTCTGTTTTTGGTAACAGTACAGCCGTTGCAAATAATACAATTAAAGAGAATTCAGATGGCAGTGTTACACTTGAATCATCAGGAAACAAGGGTAAGATAGCAAAAGACCATGAAGGAATTGATTTTCTTTATTACAAAATTGAGAATGGCAAAGATTTTACTATCACAACAAAGATGACAGTAGATTCATTTGCTGTTACAAATCAGCAGGGTATGGGTCTTATGGCAAGAGCTGCTGTTGGCGAACATGAAAATACAGGTGATGCTGCTCCACTCGTTAATGCAACAATAGGTGAAGTTACAGCATCAATAAACAAGGTAAATACCCAATGTGCCGGAACATGGCATACAGGTACAGGTAATGTTGGTTCTCTTAGTGAATCAAAAGTTGAAGCCGGCAAGACATATGACCTTGCAATCCAGAAAATCGGTGACAGCTTAATCCTTTCAAAGGACGGAGTTGTATACAAAGAAGGAAAAGCTTCTGAGATATTCACAGGCGACGCAATGTATGTTGGTGTATTTACATCAAGATTGGCTAAGGCAACATTTAAGGATACAACACTTACAGTTACAGATACTAATTCAGATGTAGTTGTAAAAGATGTTACTAAGCCTTCAAAACAGGAGTATATCCAGGGAAATACATACAATGATATTGACCTTGCAGGATTTTCGGCAAATGTAACACTCGGTGGTGTTGAAAAGACAATCACAGCAACAGACTGCCGTATAGAAGTACCTGATTTTTCAGAGATAACAGATAGCGGCAAGATTGTGCTTGATTACTTTGGTACAAAGATTGAAATTCCTGTAAAAGTAATAAAAGAAGTAGTTACAGATATTAAAGTTGATTACAATCCAATCAAGACAGATTATCTCTTGGATGAGAGTATTGACCTTACAGGTCTTGAAGGAAATGTTGTATATAATAGTGGTGTGACTAAGAAATTACAGGAGCTGATTGCCGCAGGTGATGCAGATACAACTGTTTCTTATGATTTTTCTAAGGCAGGCAAGACACAGGTAACAATCACACATACACATGGTGATGTTACAAAAGAATATAAATTTGATGTAAATGTTTCTGATGCAAAGGTTACTAAGATTGAACTTGCTGGCCCAAACAGAACAACATTTTATAAAGATGTTGTTTATGATGTTGATGCTTACAGAGACGGTGTTTTGGTAACAGCAGAATATTCTGACGGTTCATCAAAAGTATTATCAGCAGGATTTGCTGTTGAGGCAAAGGGAGATGCACTTGATACAACAAAGACAGGTAAGTATACATATGTAGTTACATATGGTGGAAAGACAGCCGAGTATACTCTTGAAGTTATAGAGAGAACAGTTCAGTCACTTGAAGTTACAAAGATTCCTGATAAGACAACATATTTAAAGGGTGAGGATTTCTCAGCTGACGGTCTTCAGGTATATGCTGTATATGACAGCGAAGAAAAAGTTAAAGTTGAATCACCTAAGGTAGATTCATCAGCATTTAACAAAGACGAAGCAGGCGAATATAAGATTGTTGTAAGTGCTGAAGTTGATGGCAAAGCACTTTCTACAGAATTTACAGCAGCTGTAAGAGATAAGATTGATTACAAATATAATGACCTTGAGTGGAATGCAGTAACATTCGGACAGTCTACAGCAAATGCAGAAAAAGCAACTGTAACGGACAATGAAGATGGTTCAAAGACAATTACTGTAGAAGCTAAAGAGGGCGTAGGTAAGTGTACCGATGATGGACAGGATGGTATATCATATTATTATACAGTACTTGACCCTACAAAAGATAATTTTGAAATTACAGCAAAGATAAAAGTTGATTACTTTATAACAAAGAAATCAGCTGATAATCAGGAAGGTTTCGGTATTATGGTAAGAGATTCTATCGGACCTGACGGAGATTCATCAATTTACTGTTCTAATGCAATGTCGGTCGGCGGATATTATGGTGCATTTAATGTATTCGGAAGATACGGCGTTGCTTCAGCAGCCGATGCAAGCGGAAAAGTAAATTATACACTTGTAAATAAGGGTAAATCTGAGAAAGTAACAGAAGATGCTCCTAAGACATTTACACTTACACTTAAAAAAGATAATACAGGCGTATATGCTACAATGTTAGATGAAGCTGGAAATGCAGTAAATAAAATTGACGGAAGTAAGACATGGTATCTTCCTGCTGACACATTTGAAAAGATTGAAGGCAATAAGATGTACTTAGGTTTTATGGCATCCCGTGGAGCTAAGATTGAAGTAAATTCAAATGATATTGATGTTAAGATTACATCAAGAGAGGCTGATGCACCACAGACATTTGCACCTGTAAATGCAACAAAACCTACTGTAACACAGGCTTCATTAAGAGAGACAGCAGATGAAGATTATGAATACAAAGTGACAGTTAATACAAAGGGTCTTCTTACTGTAAAGCAGGATGGAAAGACACTTGCAAGCCAGCAGGTAGTTGAAGCTGGTACATACTCATATCCTACAAAACTTACAGTAGGCAATAACAAGTTCCAGATTCAGTTTGAGCCTGATGCAACACAGAATATTAATCCTAAGGATACTATTACACAGAACAATACAGTAGTAAGAAAAATATATGCAGCAGTAGAAACACCGATTTATGTCTCTGCTGACGGCAGCAAGTCAGGTAATGGTACAGTCGAGAATCCACTTGATATTCAGACAGCTCTTACATTCTGTCAGGCAGGTCAGGCTATATATGTAAAGGGTGGCACATATAACCTTTCATCATCTGTAGCTATTAAGAAATATAACAATGGTACAGCTAAAGATATGAAGATGCTTGTGGCTGACCCTGATAATACAGAAGATGTAGTGTTTGATTTTGCAGGTAATGATGGCAAAGCTACAGGAAATACATTTGATGTTTCTGGTGATTACTGGTATGTTGAGGGAATTAAATTCCTTAACGGCGGCGGCGTAAGAGTCGGTGGTAATCATAATATATTAAAGAACTGTGATTTTGCAGGACATACTAATTCAGGTCTTTCAATTTCAAGAACTGATGGTGCTACAGAACAGAAAGACTGGCCTTCATACAACCAGATTATAAGCTGTAATGCTTACAATAACAGAGATAAGTCAGACAATAATGCAGATGGATTTGCTGCAAAGCTTACATGTGGTGTTGGTAACGTATTTAAGTACTGCGTAGCTGCATATAACGCAGATGATGGTTGGGATTTATTCTCAAAGAGCGGTACTGGTGCAATCGGTGAAGTAGAAATCTACGATTCAGTATGTTATGCTAATGGTTATGTAATTGAAGATGGCAAGCTCGTTAAGACAAAGGGTGACGGTAACGGCTTCAAGATGGGCGGCAGCGGTATCGCCGTAAATCATAAGATTTACAACAGCTACTCATTTGGTAATGCAGCTAACGGTTTCACAAACAACAGTGACCCAATGGGCGAGTACATTAACTGTACAGGTTACAACAACGGAGGTTCAAACCTTGAGCTTCACGCATATACAGGTGTGACTGCACAGTTTGTAGTTGAAAACTTCAAGTCATTTGCAGATAACTCATGGGAAAATGAGGAAACACTTGCAGCTCTTACATCAACAGAAAAAGATGCAGAAGCTGATATTATGAATATGATTAAATCATCAAGCAATTTCTTATATGACAAAGAAACAGGTAAATCTGTTAATGCTGATGGTGTTGAACTTACAGCAGCTAACTTTGTAAGTCTTGCTGAATTCAAGGATTATCTCCTTGGTGGAATTGAAGCAATTCAGAGAAATGAAGATGGTTCAATCAACTTAGGCAACTTCCTTAAATATACAAATGCTGCTGATAACGGAACAGATACACCGGCAGGAAGTGACACATCAATTACAACACCTGATACAGGTGACAGAGTAATGAAAGTTCTTGTTCCTTTAATTATTGTTATGGTAATTGCCGTTGCAGGTATCGTATATGTTGCAGTTTCTTCAAAGAAGAAAAAAGAAGATAAGTAAAATAATACAAAAATGTATTTTGTAATTATTTGAAATATGAAAAACACCGTATCACAAGTATGTGGTACGGTGTTTTTCGATTGAACCGGTTATTATTATGATTAATTACGGTTATTGTTACTGTGATTAAGGTCTCTGACCGAGTCCGCCTTCAAGCGTGATAGTTTCGCCTGACATATATTTGAAATCAGGTGAACCAAGATGTACGCATACGCGTCCGATATCCTGTTCAGGATCACCGAAACGACCGGCAGGAACAGCTTTTAAGTTCTTTTCGTAAGCCTCAGGATAAGCTGCTTTAAAATTCTCAAGCTGTGCCGTGAAAGCGAGAGGGCATACGATATTAACATTAATTCCGTCTTTACCCCATTCCGTAGCGGCAACTCTTGAAAGACCTCTGATACCTTCTTTTGCGGCAGCGTATGAAGCCTGTCCGGCATTGCCGAAAAGTCCGGCACCTGATGCAAAATTGATTACAGACCCCTTCGTTTCTTTAAGATAAGGATAGCACTCACGCATATAAAGAAATGCGGCATATAATCCCGAATATATAGCCAGATTAAACTGTTCAAGCGTATGTTCTGCAAGAGGCACACCTGATGCGGAAGCCTGAGCATTATTAATAAGAACATCAATTCTTCCGAATTCTTTGACTGCTTTTGCAACAACATTTTTTACTGATTGTTCTGATTCCTGATTTGAGTTGACATCTGCCTGAACAGCAAGGACATTAACACCATAGAGTTTTTCAAGCTCTTCCTTTGCGTCGATAAGTTTTTGTTCGTTACGTCCTGTAAGAACAAGATTTGCACCTTCTTTGGCATATGCTGTAGCGATGCCATATCCGATTGATTTTGCTTTTCCGCCACCTGTAATGATGGCTGTTTTACCAGTAAATATTCCCATATTCTTCTCCAATCTGAATTTAATAATGTGGGGCGGCTACGCACTGTGAAAATCCCACATGATTTGATTTTATAAATAAATATTTAACTTGTCAAATATAATTGGACAAAATTTTGTAAAAGATGTGAAAAATTTTCTCATAATAATGAAAAATTAAATAAAATTGTTAGAAAAATAACAAACGTAATAGTTTTTACAAAAAAAGAACAAATCACTGCATATAAAAGCAGGATTTGTTCTTTTTAAACAAGATTTTATTTTAAGTGTTTTTCAACGTAATCTTTAATTGCTAAATTGTCAGCAGGCATCTGGCAGCCTACGATATACATGCCTTCATTGTCTGATGAACGAATGATTTTACCTTCAAGAACTGAGTTGCCAGGAAGGTCGAAGTTTTCAATCTGTACAGAGATTTCAGAACCCTTGCTGTCTGCAAAGAATGAATTATCAGAAAGGAAAGCAAATCCGTTAGCACTGATGTTGTCAAGCTTTCCGGAGTAAGTCTTACCGGTCTTTTTAACTGTAATAGTACATCTGTTAGATATATCAAGACGAGGATATTTACGTCTGTTTACAATACTAGGACGTGTAGTTATTATTATTGTTAATATATTAGTTGAATTGCTGCCGGCAGTTAATCCTGATGTAGGATTAATTGCAGCTTTATCCCAGCAGTAAAGAACATTACCAACAGTTACCTGTACTTTACAAGGTGTATTTTTTGCTACATTAATTGAATTATCAAGGCGTACCTTTATGCTGTTACTGTTCTGTTCAAGGAGTTCACCGTGATATTCATTGATGTTACCATTTTCGGAATCAATGTGTAGGCTCAGTTTCATGCCGGGCTTGATATCGTCAATTCCCATGAATCCGCCAATGCCAAGTTCGCACATAAGTCCCTGGATTATTTCTTCGATGTTATCGATATTTGAAGCACTTTCTTCGTATTTGCTTACCATTCGCTTGCTTGTTTCATCAGATTCATTGATGAAGCCCGTCATTGTATCGACAATGTTATATACTTTTTCCATGTTATCGACAAGCTGATGATTTGAAGATTCAACTTCTTTCATAGCTGTATTGATTACAGAGATATGTTCACCAAGTTTGCCTGAATCTTCGTTAATTTTATTAACATTCTGACCGGTAAGAGTGACTTTTTCAAGAGTAACCTGTATAAGTTTAATTGTCTGTTCTATTGAAGTCATCATCTTGTCAGATATTTCTGAGAGACGTGTAAGTGCGTCCTGTATCTGCCCTGAAGATGACTTGGTTTCTGTACTGAGAGTACGAATCTGTTCAGCGACGACGGCAAATCCTTTGCCGGCTTCACCTGCTCTTGCAGCTTCTATTGAAGCGTTGAGAGCAAGAAGGTTGGTCTGGCTTGAAATATTATCAATAGTGCTTGTTTCTTCTTTAACTGTCTCAAATTCATTCTTAAATTCAGTGAGAATATTTTCAACATCGTTTGATAATTCTGACATTGTTTTTGATGTCTGTACGAGACTTTCAAGGTCGGTTGAACTTGTCTGGGCATGGGAACCTGATTCAGCTGTAAGAGATACCATCTCATTGATGAGTCCTGCAACATTTTCAACCTGGGAATTAATGTCAGTAGTCATATCAAGTGAAGACGAGGCGTGGTTCTGGAGCTGTTTGTTGTTGTCGGTAAGTTCGTTGAGACCATCAAGTACGAGATCTGAACCATGTTTATTTTCTGAAGCAAGTTCGCGTACAACAGTGATGCCGTCCATGATAGTGTTACTTGCTGTTTTTACTTTTTCTACAGTTGTTACAACCCGCTGTAAATCAGCTTTAATGCTGTCTGTCAATGCACCATCCGATTCGTTGAGATGTTTGATTGACATTACATAACATATATAACACAAAACAATACATGATACTTGAAGCTGGTAGTTTTTTATGTCTGAAGCACTTGTGCATCCAAGTAACATGGCTCTGTAGACTGCACTGAATATTATGCTGGCTGTATTGGCTATTCCACAGTAAACCATGAATTTACGCTGCTTGTATAAAACAAGAAGGCTTGTAACAGGAAGTATGTAAGTAAAAGCGATTGGTGATTCAGTAGTACATAATAAAAATGTATAAAAAATGCCATATCCGATTACCAGATTATACTTATATAGATCTGTATCTTTACCTTTTATGCGAAGAAGAATTTCGCCAATAAAGAAAGGTATCCAGCACAAAATAACAAAAATAATATAATTATTTACCGGATAAAGACCGGAAGATACATCGGAACCATAGTTCGCAGTGAGAAGAAGGGCGAATACAAGCCATATTCTCTGGGCTTTTATATTGGCCTTCGCTTTAAATAATTTTTCATCATAATCCATATAAAATACTCCTATTAGATAAAATAAATTCATAAATTATATACATTATAATTATAAGGGTTTTGACTAATATTTTCAACAAATTTGTACAAAATGTTGAAAAATGTCGAACTATATACTACAAATAAATTGTTTACATTAAAATATACATATGATATAATACTTATAGAATTGGGTTACAAGTTTAACTTACAAGATGACAGGGTGAAGTTTAATGAAATTACTATCAGAAGCGTTTGATACAGTAAAACGAGTATATGCCTATGAGAAGTCCGTAAAGGCTGATACGGCAACACTTCAGAAGATTATGACAGTATTTGCAATTGTTATGATTCTTATTGATGTCGAGAATATAAGACTCGGCAAGTATATTATAGGTGCAGCTACATTTTTTGTGGCAGCTGTGTCGCTGGTGGCAGTATGGGCATTAGATTATTTTAAGAATGTATACAGAGTATGCAGGATTGCGGCAGTTATTCTGCTGGTTCTTGCTGTGCCAATTATATTCATGGGAGCCAATGATGGATTTTCTTTATTATGGTATCTTTTGCTTCCTGTTATTACACTTATTTTACTGGGAATGAAGTTTGGTGTTCCTGTGTGTGTTATATATGGACTATATATTACAATTTCGTTCTGGACGCCGCTTGGCAATATATTTAATTATGATTATGGCAGGGATTACCGTTTTTTCTATCCTGTTTTTTATTGGGGATTCTGTCTGGTTGTAATTACCGTGGATATATTCTACAAGAATTATCAGATGAGACAGGCTGATGACGAGCATGAGCTTGAAAAAGAAGTTCAGTCAGCTGTAGCGGGAACGAAAGTCCTGATGATTAATTCTGTTACGGCAATCAGCCGTATGCTTGATGAAAAGGATGGGTATACACAGCAGCATTCAAAGAGGGTGGCACAGTATTCGGAACTTATTGCACAAAATATGAAGAGCAGGACTTATACAAAAGAAGAGATTGATATTATATACAGGAGTGCTCTTCTTCATGATATAGGAAAGATAGCGGTTCCTGATGCAGTGCTTAACAAGCCTTCAAGGTTGACAGATGGAGAGTACGAGCTTATGAAGAAGCATACGATATGGGGTAAAGAGATTTTGGCAGGACTTGAATTTCTTCCACAGGCTGATATGGGAGCAGCTTATCATCATGAGAGATTTGATGGAAAAGGATATCCGTATGGAATTAAAGGTGATAAGATTCCGGATATTGTAAGGATAATCAGTGCTGCGGATTCATTAGATGCTATGAGTTCCAACAGATGTTACAGAAGACATTGCGATAAAGATTATATAATCAGTGAGTTTGAAAAAGGGGCAGGTACACAGTTTGATGCAGATGTTGCACAGGTTGTTGTCGGATTGATAAAGGAAGGCAGGATAATATTGTAATATATGGGAGATACCAAAGCAAAATTTACAGACACACGTACAGGTTTTATTGATATATTAATGTGCCGGTATGAGGATGAACATCTTGCATTATGGATGAAGATAGTATTCTGTTTTATATGGATTATAAGTATTCCTAATGGGCTGATATATGGAGTGGACACGGATTATATTATGGCATTATTTTCTATTATTTTAATGCTTTTATTAAATATTGCAGTCTCACGTAAGAATTACCGGACATGGGTTGATGTTGCTGCTTTTATTATAATTGCCATCCCGGTATTCTTTGTATATTACCATGCGTGTATCGGATATTTCAGCGTATTTTTTCCACTGCTTTTTTCATCGGTGGCGGTATTTATACTTGGAATACGTAATAGTTTTTTTATCAATATAATATGTTCGGTAATCATTCTTATATGTTCAAGGACATATGGGAAGATGTCAATAAGACATATATATGGTGATAATGTTACATTGAGGTTTCCATATATTTATGTGTGTATTATATTGATTTCATATTGTCTTATGTATGCTATTCAGAAGTACTGGGTTGATAAAAGAAGAAGAAAGCAGATTCTGCAAATCCGTATAGAAGAAGAAAATAAACATCTTCATGCAATGTCTATGAGAATTATGGATACTATGACTAATGCTCTTGATGCAAAGATTTCGGGAGAAAAGGAACATTGTGTGAGGGTTGCCGGGTATTGCAGGCAGATTGCACAGATGAAGAAGCTTGATGAAAAGATGTGCGAATATGCATATAGTGCAGGCTTGCTGCATGAGATAGGCATGGTGGGAATACCGGACAGACTGATACGTAAAGACAGCCTTACGGATGATGAATATACAGTATATCAGACATATGTTACAAAAGGATATGAGATTTTAAGTACGCTTCAGGTTGAAGATACAATTAATGTTGCACAGGCGGTAAAGTATCACCGTGAATGTTTTGATGGAACCGGCTTTGTGGAAGGACTTAAAGGTAATGAAATACCGGTGCTTGCAAGAATCCTGTCGGTGGCAGATTATGCAGACAGGCATGTTATGAGGGGTGAAACACCGGAAAAGATTATTAGTGATATAAAGTACATGGAGGGAACAAGATTTGAGCCTGGTATATCATTATATATTAGTAAAGTGTTAATGGAATAGATGCTATTCATGAAGCGGCGATTTTATTGAAAATTGATTTTTCTTAAATGAAATCAGACCATCGTCACGCATTTTACTAAGTTCTTTGGAGAGTGCAGTGCGGTCAACATTAAGATAATCGGCGAGCTGTTGGCGGTCATAATGTATTGTAAAATCAGATCTGCCGGCTCTTCTTGATTCATTTGATAAAAAAATGAGCAGGCGGCTTCTGACTGTTTTGGGAGATGTACAAAAAATGCGGTTTGATAAAATAAGGTTTTTGTGCATGGAAATGGTGAGCATATTACCTGTGATTTTTTGTGAGAGTGTTTTTGCAATGTTGTTGTTATCTGATTGTGTAAACAGTCTGCTGATATTAAGGAAAAGAATCTCGGTATTGCTGGCAGAGATAACTTCGACCTGAAGTGGTTCACGACAGAAGCAGTAAGTTTCTGCAAAAACGTGACCACAAGCAATATTGCTGAGAATGGATTTATTTCCCCACAGGTCAATACTCTCAATTGTTACAATTCCTGAGATAACTATTCCTATTTCATCTATAAGTTCATTCATATGAAAAATTATGTTATTTTTTGCATATGATGATAATTTTAACATATTATGTTCTCTAAGATAATTCCATTCGTTTTCATTGATATTTGCAAACAGAGGCAATGATGGTATTTGCATAAAAACTCCTTTTATTTTTCAAATGTGGTTATAACAACGTAATTATTATAGCCATTATAGTATGCTTAATTCACAAAAACAAGAAAGAAGGAAATATATCATGATTAGAAAAATTATTCATATTGATGAAGATAAATGTAACGGATGTGGTGCATGTGTCAATGCATGTCATGAAGGTGCGATAGGTCTTGTCGATGGCAAGGCAAAACTTTTACGGGATGATTACTGTGACGGACTAGGAGATTGTCTGCCTGAATGTCCGACAGGAGCTATAACATTTGTGCAAAGAGAAGCGGCTGCATATGATGAGCAGGCAGTTATTGCCAATAAAGCACAAAAAGAAAAAGAGCAGAAAGAAGTATCTGATAACTGTGAAAATGCATGTTGTAGTTCAGGCATATCACAGTCGCAGCTTGGACAGTGGCCTTGTCAGATAAAGCTCGTTCCTGTTCGTGCACCATATTTTAATAATGCAAATCTTCTGATTGCAGCTGATTGCACGGCTTATGCTTATGCTAATATGCACAGCGATTTTATGAGTGGAAGGATTACTCTTATAGGCTGTCCTAAGCTTGATGTAGTTGATTATAGTGAAAAACTGACAGAGATTATTGCAAATAACAATATTGCAAGTGTGACAGTTGTGAGAATGGAAGTTCCATGCTGTGGCGGACTTGAATATGCAGCAAAAATGGCTTTAAAAAACAGTGGAAAATTTATTCCATGGCAGGTTGTGACTATTTCAACAGATGGAAAAATTCTTGAATGATTTATGAATTCAAAAATGACTTTTGAAAAACATCTTGCAAAAAGAGTGCTTTTGTTTTACATAATCCAATATATGTGTTAATATAATGAGTATATTTGTGTGAGAGAATATTGGAGGTTTTTAATTTTATTGTACATGGAAATTAAATAAACGGGGTATTTTACCGGAGAAACAGGAGGATAATGTATGCAGGAGTACGACGAGTCCTTTTTCAGGGCTAAAGCAAATAAGAGAGCCAGATTGACATGGCTTATTTTATTAGTGATTATAACAGTTTATTATGGTGTGAAGATTCCGTCAGGTGATGTGGAACTTAGCAGGTTTCTTGCATTTACAATAACAGGATGGCTGCTTTATATAAGCGGTGCGGTATATCTGATTATAAGAGGTAATGACAGCAATAAGTATAAGTGGTTCCTGGGAGTAGGATATCTGTTGTTTTATGCCGTTATAACATGGACTTCTCTTAGTCAGATAACATTTGTGTTCGTAATGCCTTTGATTTCAATGATGATTCTTTACAAAGATCCGAAGTATATAAAGTCTATGATGTGGATGACTTTGTTTGTTCTTATATCTAGCAATACGTATAACGGTTTTGCAAAAGGCATGATGGATTTTGTGTCAAGTGCGGAGTGTGCATTGCAGTTTGCAATGATTCTGTGCTGCTTTTTCTGTACTGACAGTTCTATTAAGCATCTTATTGAATCGGATGGTGCACTTACGGCTTCGATTAAGGCAAATCTTGCAAGAGTTGTAAAGACGGTTGAACAGGTTAAGGATGCAAGCAATTCCATAGTTGACGGTGTTACTGTCGTAAGAGAACTTGCGGATGAGAATAAAGAAGGTGCGGATAATGTTGTAAAAGATATGAAAACACTTGCCTCAAATAATGAAATTCTTAATGATAAGACAATTTCATCAGTGGAGATGACTAAGGTTATTGACACACAGGTTAAGGATGTTGCTGACCTTATGAATGAAGTTGTCACACTTATCGGGGCTTCTGTTGAGCATGCTAATACAAGTGAGAATGAATTAAAAGAAGTTGTTGAAGTAACCAATAAAATGGCAGTTCTCTCAAAAGATGTTGAAAAAATACTTAAAGATTTCAAGGCGGATTTCAACAGTGTAAAAGAAGAGACAGGTACTATTGAAAGCATTTCAAGCCAGACAAACCTTCTTGCACTCAATGCCTCAATTGAGGCAGCAAGAGCAGGTGAAGCCGGAAAGGGTTTTGCTGTTGTAGCTGATGAGATAAGAAATCTGAGCAGTGGAACAAAAGAGTCATCTAACAGTATTATGGAAGCACTTTCGCATCTTGAAGAAACATCAGAGAAGATGATGGAGTCAATAACAGAAACTGTAAAGTTAATACAGCTTAATATTGATAAGATGACATATGTAAATAAGAGTGTGACAGATATTACCAACGACGCATCTACGCTTGGTGAAAATATTAAGATTGTTGACAGTGCTGTCAAAGAAGTAGAATCCTCTAATAAAACGCTTACTGAAAATATGAATCATGTTGGCGAAGTTATGCATATTATGACACAGAGTATTAATGAGGCTGAACAGACAACAAAAACAATGCTCAGCAAATATGAATTAAGTGCTAAAAGTGCATTGGATATTGAAAGTGTTGTCGGCGAACTTATGGAGGAACTTGGTGTTGGCGGATTTATGGGTGTTCAGGATGTAAAGAGCGGCATGAAGATTTCGCTTGTTTTGAATACAGACATAAGCGGAGGAAAAGAATATACCGGTGAAGTTGTTGAATGTAAGAACAATGATATATTTGTAACGCTTGATAAAGATGTCCGGATAGTTCAGGACGACGTTGGAAAGCCTCAGCTTTGCAGACTCCAGATTGTTGTTGAAAATGTATTATACTGTTGGAAAGACATTGCGGTACGCAATTCAAAGCCGGCAGAAAAGGGTCAGTACAGGCTTAATATCCAGACAAATCCTGAGGTATATAACAGAAGAAAATATCCAAGAATGCCATTTGATAACAAATGTGTTATAAGAATTGACGGAAGAGCAGACTCATACAATGGACATATGGTTAATATAAGTGCAAATGGATTTGCATTTGTAGTTAATGATAATATATTTGAGAGCATGAAAAATAAAAACATCACAGCAGAAGTTGAAGATTTTGCAGTTATAGGTGATAAGCCGCTTGAAGGCTGTGTAATCAGATGCTCAAACAATGATGGTGAGTATATTGTTGGATGCCGTATGCCTGAGGACAGCGAGGCAATTAAGGAATATGTAAGTAAAAATTATAGCGTATAAAGGCAGCTATAGAGGTTTGAAAGTGAAGATTAAATCTGTGGCACTTCTTGGTGCATGATCTGGATGCAAAACGCCATACAAAATAATGTATTAACTGAAATTGAATAATTTTTCGGTTTTTTCCACATACTAACTCCAGAACTAATATATAGCAAAAAAAGAGTGATTATACATTCTTGTTTAAATATTGGATTGGAGGATTATATGAAAGCAACAGGAATTGTTCGCCGTATAGATGAGCTTGGAAGAATTGTCATACCGAAAGAGATAAGAAGGACATTGAGAATCAGGGAAACAGATCCTATGGAGATATTTACGGATAAAGAGGGCGAGATTGTTCTCAAAAAATATTCTCCGCTCGGTGAACTTGCGGAATGTGCAAAGGAATATTCGGAGTCGCTGGCAAGAACGACCGGCAACGTTGTGTGTATATCTGACAGAGAGCAGATAATAGCGATGTCCGGTACAGTAAAAAAAGAACTTGTAGAAAAACCGGTAAGTGACAAGCTTGAGCAGATAATGCATGACAGGGAAAATTTCATGTCTGACGACAATAAAAGAAATCATATCAATATTTCAGATGAAATTGAAAATGAATATAATTCGCAGATTATAAGTCCGATAATCTGTCATGGAGATGTTCTCGGTGCAGTTATTATGCTTTCAAAAGATGGAAAAAAGCAATTTGGTGAGCAGGAAAAACAGATGGTAATGGTAGCATCAGATTTTCTTGGACATCATATGGAATCATAGATTTCCGGAAATTTAAGATAAAAAATGAAGAAGCTGTGTAGTATGTCGGTTGTGGAATACACGACGTACCGCATGGCTTTTTTTGACCAATGTCTTGCGGCACAAATTTTTGTGATGTATAATTTGAAACATATTAAGATTATTAAGAAAGAATAGAATATTTGAAATGGAGAATGTATGAAAAGAGTATTGAAAATATTTGTGCATGATTTAGTTGGCTTATCCAGGAATATATTTGCACTTATTATAGCGGTTGGTTTGTGCATAATTCCATCACTTTATGCATGGTTTAATATATATTCAAACTGGGACCCGTATGCCAATACGTCGTCAATTAAAGTAGCAGTTGTATCGCAGGACGCAGGATATAAAAATTCTGACGGAAAAAATGTAAATATGGGCGAAGAGGTTCTTGATACATTAAGAAAGAATAAAGGTCTTGGCTGGCAGATACTTGGCACATATGATGAGGCAATTGATGGAGTTAAGAGTGGTAAATATTATGCAGCTATTGTTCTTGGTGAAGATTTCAGCAAGAATATGTTTGATTTTATTGATAATGGGCTTGTCCATCCGTCAGTTACATATTATGAAAATGAAAAGAAAAATGCAGTTGCGAGCAAGATTACGCAGTCCGGAAAATCAACACTTCAGGAAAATATTAACACACAGTTTGTTGATACTGTAGTCCAGACAGCAATGGGTAGCACAGATGGGATTTTATCTGAGGATAAAGACATATTATCAGGTGTGACGGAAAGCCTCAAAAAGTTAAATTCCAATCTTTCGGGTTACAATACAACAATAACAGCATTTGTAAATAGTAATAATGCACTTCAGGGTACGCTTAATCAGGTAAAAAATGAGATACCTCAGGTACAGCAGGCACTTCTTGATGGTTCGGATACAACACAGAAAATACATGAGCAGACATCTGCTGCGGCTGATGAGTATATACAGAAGATTGATGAGTTGTCATCGCTTATAAGACAGACTTCAAAGGAACTGTCAGAGCAGATACATAAACTGATTGATTCGGTACAGAATAATGCAGGTACCGATGAGATTATAGCAGGAATTAACAGTGCACAAAATCTGCTTGATGCACTTATGGCACAAAATGACACGCTTGCAGAACAGCTTAAGGAGATTTCACAGCAGCTTGGAGGTGTTGTGGATGATGAAGTTATCAATGCAGCAGTAGCCTCAATAACACAGCTTGAAAATGTCACAAAAGCACTTCTTGAACAGGCAAAAGTTCTTGTTTCCAATTCGGCAGAAATGACAAATGCAAAATTGGAACTTTTAAAGATAATTCTTGGACAGTGTGAGACAAAGATTGATGAACTTGATAAATTATATCAGGATTCACTCCGGAAGAGTGTTGATTCGCTGCGTGCGGTTATAGGTACAACAATAAGTTCAATAGGAACATCACTCACGGAAATGTCGCAGCAGATGAGCGGCTTATCTGCAATGATGGGAAGCCTTATGACAACTGTTGACGGAATGAACATAGGGCTTGACCAGACAGGAATAATCATAAAAGGGATGACAGAAAAAATAACAACCCTTACGCAGAAGCTTGACAGCCTTAATGGTGATGAAAAATTTGAAATGCTTGCAAAGGCATTGTCACAGGACCCTGTTACATATGGAGAATTCTTATCTTCACCTGTTAAAGTATCAACACATCAGGTTTATGAAACAGCCAATTATGGTTCAGCTGTTGCACCATTTTATACAACACTTGCATTGTGGGTTGGAGGACTTCTTTTAACAGCACTTATCAAAGTCCACCCTGATAAAGATGAACTGACAAACGGGGCTAAAAGCCATGAGCTGTTCTTTGGAAGATATCTGTTATTCTTCGTGCTTGGTCAGGTGCAGGCAGTAATAACGGTTTTGGGAGATTTGTATCTTTTGAAAATACAGTGTCTGCATAAAGGATTGTTTATGCTGGCAGCATGCTTCGTAAGTTTTGTATTTACACTTCTTATATATACACTTACAGTGTCATTTGGTGATATAGGAAAAGCACTTGCGGTAGTAATGGTAGTAATACAGATAGCCGGTTCAAGCGGAACATATCCGATAGAACTTCTTCCTGTATTTTTCCAGAAAGTATATATTTACTTCCCGTTCCCATATGCGATTAATGCTATGAGAGAGACAATAAGCGGCATGTATTCGGCAGATTATGTGATATACATAGGAGAACTTCTTATATTTGTCGCCGGTTCACTTGCACTTGGATTATTTATAAGAAAACCGTTTATGAAGCTTAATCATTATATGCATGAACGTATGCATGATACAGATATGATGTAAGGATGTATACATAATTTATATAGCAAACACAGACATTAATATGGAGGCATACTTTGAGTAAAGACATTAAAGACGAAGAATTGTACAGTCAGCTTTATAATATTATACAGAGTGCGGTACGAAATGAAGTCGAACGTGCCATGCAGGAAAAAGATGATAAAGCACAACATGATATAAAACAGGATAATAAAATAACAAAAGCGTCAGAAAAACAAGTGGATTCATATATAATAGGCGGTGAAACTGAAGAAGATGCAGTAACAAATGATTTTTATATAGATGAATATGAGGAAGCGGTTGAGGAAGAACAGCTTATATTTAATAAAATGCTGGAATATTATACGGAATCACACAGGAAGAATAAAAAAAGAATCAGGGTCGGCATGATATGTATGATTGTGATTCCTCTGATATTCCTTATGCTTATGTTTACAATGAACAGTTCAAAGATTGTATATCTGGTATTCTGGATAATTTCACTTTTTGCACTTTGTACATATCTTATTGCAGTAGAGTATATGGATTATAATCTGCAGGAGCATATGAAAGAGCTTGGTGTGACATCGCACAAAAAGAAAGAGGCAATTATCGGACCGAAAGTAATAGGACAGGATATTGAAAATCTCAAAGAAAGGATTGGACTATGAAAAATATATACAAAGTTTTTATTTCAGACTGGAAAAGAATAAGTAAAAACGTAGTTGCGGTTGTAGTTGTGATGGGACTTATAATACTGCCGTCATTGTATGCATGGTTTAATATTCTTTCAAACTGGGACCCATATGGAGAAGAGTCAACTTCAAGGATAAAAGTAGCGGTTGCATCTGATGATAAGGGAATTGTTATGGATAGTCTGCAATTTAATATGGGTGATACTATTATTGAGGCACTTGAATCTAATACTACAATTGGCTGGGTATTTACAGACAGCACAAAGGATGCTATAGACGGTGTTTACGCTGGCGATTATTATGCGGCACTTGTAATGCCGGAAGATTTTTCAAAGAAAATGGTAAGTTTTCTTACAGACAGTGTTACGCACCCTGAGATAGATTATTATACAAACCAGAAAAAGAATGCGATTGCACCAAAGATTACAGATAAGGCAAAGACGGCAGTTCAGCAGCAGGTCAACTCAACATTTATAAGTACAATTGCACAGACATTTGTAAAGGCGGCAGATGGAGTTGATACATCGGCAAATCAGGAAAATATGACATCAGGACAGACAGTTCTTGACATCCTTTTGTCAAAAATGCAGCAGCTTAATACACAGCTTGATTCATATGATACGATACTTACGGCATTGATAAGTGTCACAGATTCGGCATCGTCTGCTATGAATGCAGCGGGACAGATTTCACCTGATATGTCAAAAAAAATCATCGCAGAGCAGCAGAAAGTAGATTCTCTTATGAAGATAGCATCAAAGGGAAATATACTCGATTCAAGTGTTTCCAGCCAGCTTGCGGCCGGTCTTGGACAGATTTCACAGATAATGGATAGTGTTATTAATATATATTCAAAAGCGGATGGCAATATAGACAGCTTTGCATCATCTATTTCGACGGCAGGTGTGAATCTTAAAGATACGAAAGAGCTGCTTGGCAGTCTCAAAACAGATTTAAGTTCAACAATAGAAAAACTTAATAATATAAAGGATAGCGGAAGCTATGATATGCTTTTGAAAGTGTTGGGACTTGATGCGGACAGTTTCGGTTCATTTGTTGCATCACCTGTCGAGATTGAGACAGAGGCAATATATCCTATAGCGACATATGGTTCTGCGATGTCTCCGTTTTACACAGTTCTTGCAATATGGGTAGGCGGACTTATTCTTGTTGCAATTATACATGTGGGAGTAAAACCACAGAAAGAGCATCCAGATGTTAAACCATATCAGGCTTATTTCGGAAGATATATAACATTTTTCCTTATAGGGCAGGCACAGGCACTTCTTGTTACGCTTGGCGATTTGTATTATATAGGAATCCAGTGCGTAAGCCCGTTTAAATTCTGGTTTGCTGCATCGGTTACAAGCTTTGTATTTACAATATTTATGTATTCACTCACAGTTGCAATGGGCAATGTCGGTGAGGCACTGGCTGTAGTTATAATGGTTATTCAGGTAGCAGGAGCCGGTGGTACATTCCCGATAGAGGTGCTTCCAAAGGTTTATCAGAAAATATACGAATTCCTTCCATTTACTCACGCGATGAATGCAATGAGAGAATGTGTAGGTGGTTCATACCAGCTTAATTACTGGAAATATCTTGGATATCTTTGTGTTTATGTGATAATATCGCTTCTGATTGGGCTTTTATTTGCTATACCATGCAGAAAACTGAATGAAAAGATTGAGAAGAGCAAACATAGGTCTGGAGTAATGATATAAGTAAAGATTGGCATTTTTAACAAGAATTGGTGGCTAAAAAGCCTCAAAACCGCTTGAAAACTGTGAAAATGACTAAAATAAATGGCTTATATTGACAAATGGATTAAAAGAGTTTATAAATGATTTTATTGGGTAGACCAATAAAATATACCTGTTGAGGAGAGATTTACAATGAATAAAACAGAGTTAGTAGCAGCAATTTCAGAAAAGACAGAATTAACAAAGAAGGACAGCGAGAAGGCTTTAAAGGCTCTTATCGATGTTGTTGCAGAAGAATTAAAGAAGGGTGAAAAAGTTCAGTTAGTTGGTTTTGGTACATTTGAAGTATCAGAGAGAGCTGCAAGAACAGGCAAGAACCCACAGACTGGTGCAGAGATTAAGATTGCTGCCTGCAAGGCTCCTAAGTTCAAGGCTGGTAAGGCTTTAAAAGATGCAGTTAATGCATAATTAAATTTAGGATTTGTGAAAATGTAATTTTTGAACAGGAAGTGCATTGTGTCGAAAGACTGGTGGGCTTCCTGTTTTCAGATTTACGCGTGTAACGAGCCAAAGTCCGTGCTTGCACGAGACCTTGGCGACTGCCGCGATAACTTGAGAAACTCGCAGAGCGTGTTTCTCATAGTTTATGTGTATAAAAGGCTGATACAGGTCAGAAATACTGATACAGGTTATAATATAAGGAGACAGGTTATGAGATTAGATAAATATTTAAAAGTATCAAGACTTATCAAAAGAAGGACAGTTGCAAATGATGCATGCGATGCAGGAAGGGTTACAATAAATGGGAAAGTTGCCAAGGCATCAGTTGATGTAAAGGAAGGTGATGTTATAGAGATTGAATTTGGTAACAGAAGTGTAAAAGTCCGTGTTCTTGATGTAAAAGATACTGTGAAAAAAGAAGAAGCGGCGGACATGTTTGAATATATTTAAAAGTCATGATTATTTCCGAATATAAACGCCTGTTAAGACATACATTAAACAAGATACAATTTTTTATGTATGGGAGGCGGGTATTATGGAAGAAAAAATAAAACAGAGGCGTTCGCACAGACTTAACATGGAAGACCGTAAACGCCTTGAGATGACGGGAATAAGTGATGTTATCTCGTTCGATTTAAATAAGATTCTGCTTGAGACAGATTACGGTGTTGTAACTGTAAAAGGTGACAATCTTCATGTGAACAGGCTGTCTGTAGAGAAGGGTGAACTTGACATAGATGGCAGCATACAGTCATTGGAATATTCGGAAGTTTCCAGCTTTGGCAAGAAGGGAGAGTCATTCTTTAGCAGGCTTATGCGTTAGACATGCCTGCCGGGTGGCAAAAAGCTGATTGGGTAAAGTGAGCAGTCTTATTATCTGGGAACAAAGTACATTTTTTGCAGCATTATTTATGGGAATGATGTTTGCGTTTATATATGACTGTATTCGTGTATTCCGGCGGGTGTTTAAGCATAAACATGTGTATACAATGGCGGTTGAGGATATACTGTTCTGGTTTTATGTAAGCATACGTGTTTTTACCTGCCTTTATGAAAGAAATAATGGCATTATCAGGGGCTTTATTGTAATATCGCAGATATTTGGTGCATTGATTTACAGGTATGCATTTGGAAAATTATTTGTGAAATATATGACCGGATTATTGATATTTATTTTGAAACCATTGAAAAAACTGTTCTTATTGATTAAAATAAAAGTACATGAGCTGGATGTCCATGTCAAAAGCAGTAGAGCATCCAGGGAAAAGAGGAAAAAATGCAGTTTGAATCCAGATGGGAAAAACAGCAGCGTCTAAAAAGACAGAAACGTTCAAGTGTTGCCGGAATGATAACAGCCGTGATACTTGTACTTCTGCTTGGTGTTGCCATGTGGAATGGAAAAAGGACGCTGGAAAAGAAAAACAGGATTTACGAGGAACAGAGTGAATCCCTTACACAGCAGATAAATGAGCAGCAGCAGCGGCAGAAAGAACTTGAAGAATATAAAAAGTACGTTAAGACAAAGAAATTTGTAGAAGAAGTTGCAAAGAATAAGTTTGGACTTCTTTATCCGGATGAGATTCTTATAAAACCGGATGATTGACAGATACATACATAAAAGAGACTGATACGCACAGTGATGGGAACCTCCTGATATTTTCAGCGTGTCAGCCTCTTTTTTTGTTGTCATTACTACATTATGACAAAAAATGACAGAACATATGGTTATAATATACAAAAGCAAAGAATCACAGACAGGGAGGTATGATTATGAGTGAGAGTGTTCGTGATTATGTAACTACATATTCTTTTAACAAGCTTGAAGAGACGGCTAAGACATTCAGAAGATTAGGGGAAGTATATGAAAATGCGGCAGAGTTCAAGACAGCGGACCCAGGAATATCAAGACAGCTCCTTCTTGTTGCTGATGTGCTGGATGAATGTGTGACAACGCATCTGTATTCAGAAGAAATCCCTAAAGATATTGCAAAGGAACTTTTCAGAAAATGTTTTATTTCCGGTGTGAGAATAAAGAATTTATCGACAATCAGAAACCATCATGGGGCGGCTGAGCTTGTGATGCAGGCAAGGACTGTCGGCAGGGGATGTGTTTCGGTAAAAAAGATTCTGCCAATCATATCCGAAGTATTCGGGCTTGGCTATTATCTTCCGGGTTCAGACAGGACAACTATTCATGAACAATTTGAGCAGTTTATATTTATACAGGAGAGCAGATTCCGCATGCTTACTGGAGTTGCACGCCGTGGCAAAGGATGCAGTAAATTTAATGGGGATAATTTTCTTATTTCAAGACTTGATTGTGGAAAAACAACCGCGGCGATAGCTGACGGAATGGGAAGCGGGAAGAGGGCTTTTATAGAGAGCCGCATGGTTATTGAACTTATGGAAAACTGCATAGATGCAGGATTTGATGAACATGCTGCATTGGACCTTATAAATGCGGCTTATATTGCAGGCGGTTCTAAGAGTGTCAATCCTGTAACTATGGACATGAGCGTGATTGACTGTAACACAGGAATAATGTCGTGTATTAAAATGGGGGCGGCGGCTACATTTATAAAGCGTGATTCATCAGTGGAAGTTATAAAATCGACAACACTGCCACTTGGCGTGCTTGAAAAGGTTGATTATGAGCGTGTTAATAAAAAGCTTTATAATGGTGACTATGTTATTATGGTAAGTGACGGGTTGTTAGATAATATTCCCAATGTTGATAAAGAAAAAATATTTGCAGATATTATAAATACAATATCTGTTAAAAAGCCGGATGCAATGGCAGAAGAGATAATGCGTAAATCATTAAAATATAATGGTGGAAAGCCATCTGATGATATGACAGTTCTTGTACTCGGACTGTTTGACACTTATGACAAATAATAATATAATTTCTGGTATAATATAAAGTTATATTTGTTATAGTGACAAAAGAACGGACTGGATATGATTGAAAAAGTATATGACTATATGAAAAAGACAGGAATGTCTGATAATACAAAAACGATTGTGGCAGGACTTTCAGGCGGTGCAGATTCCGTATGTCTTGTTATGGTTTTAAAAAGAATAATTGAAATCCACAGACTGGGTATAAATATTGTGACAGTTCATGTAAATCATGGAATAAGAGGGGAAGAAGCAGAACGTGACGAGAAATTTGCCAAAGAATTTGCACAGGCAAACGGACTTGAATTTCAATCATATCATGTAAATATACCTATGATTGCAAAAAATGGCAATATGAGTGAGGAAGAAGCGGGAAGGCAGGAAAGATACAGGATTTTCAGAGAAGAAGCAAAGTGTTATCCTGATGCAAAAATTGCGGTTGCACATCATATGGACGATCAGGCGGAGACTGTGCTTATGCATCTTATGCGTGGAACCGGACTTGCCGGGCTTGTTGGAATGAATCCGGTTAATGGCGATATAATCCGGCCGCTTCTTTGTGTTACAAGACAGGATATAGAAGATTTTCTTGAAAAAGAAGGACAGGGTTTTATAACTGATTCGACAAATCTTGATGATGATTATACGAGAAATAAAGTGAGAAATATTCTCATTCCTCTTATGAAAGATATTTTTAATCCAAACGTGACACAATCGCTGTGTGCAGCATCTTTGGATGCAGCAAAGATAGAGTCGCATATAGAAAAAGAGACTTGCCAGGCAATTAATGAATATGTGGTTTATGGAAAAGAAGATGCGGTAATTGAACATATTGAAGAGTTTTTAAAGCTTGATATATGCATACGTGAACGTGTATACAGAAACGTGTTATTCAGACTTTCGGGAAAACACAAAAATATATACAGGGTAAATATCGAGGCGGTTGACGGCATAGCGTGCGGTGATACTGGTAAAGTACATGATATGCCGTGGTCTTTGTGCGTGAAAAAAATATATGACAGACTTATATTTGAACGGAAAAACAGCTACGATGCAGCTACAGATGATTTTTTGATTAAAATAAATAAAAATGAGATTGATTACAGTGGTGTCAAAAAAGAATATCCTGTTGGAAAGAATATATATCTGAATGGAAAAAATGTATATTTAAATAGTATAAATTTCCAAATGGTTAATAATCTTAATGGAAAATTTAGTGGGAATGACTATACTAAATATTTTGATTATGATAAAATAGAGGATACGATTCATATTCGTTTCAGGCAGAATGGAGATTATTTTATATTTTCATCTGATGGCGGTAGAAAAAAATTGAAAAATGAGCTGATAGACCGAAAAGTCGAACCGCAAAACAGGGATAAAGTGCTTATTGTGGCACAGAATTCGGAAGTTTTGTGGGCTGCCGGAATCAGGCGTTGTCAGTCGTATCTGATTGATGATACAACAAAACATATTTTAGAAATGACATTAAATTTTCAGGAGGAATAATTGCGATGGAAAAACACAATATTAGTGTTCTGATATCAGAAGAAGAGGTACAGAAGAGAGTTCGTGAGCTTGCAGCCCAGATAAGCAAAGATTATGAGGGAGAATCAGTTAAGTTAATATGTATTCTCAAGGGAAGCGTATTTTTTACATGTGAGCTTGCAAAGAGAATTACAGTGCCTGTAATCCTTGATTTTATGCAGGTTTCAAGTTATGGAAGCCAGACTGTTTCAAGTGGAACGCTGAAAGTTAAAAAGGAACTTGATGAGCCTATTGAAGGTGATAATGTAATTATTGTCGAAGATATCATTGATTCGGGCAATACTCTTTCACGACTTGTTCCTATGCTTCAGGAAAGAAATCCTAAGTCGTTAAAGGTATGTACTCTTCTTGATAAGCCGGAAAGAAGAGAAGTCGATGTTAAAGTTGATTATAACGGGTTTAATATTCCTGATAAATTCGTTGTTGGATATGGTCTTGATTATGACCAGAATTATAGAAATCTCCCATATGTCGGAGTAATAAATTTGTAGGAGGAATATATGAATAACAAGGGAAAGGCCAGCGGCTTTGGAATATATGCCGTTGCGGTTGTGATTATTGCGGTCCTGTATCTGCTCATGTCACGCTTTGGCAGTCAGACAAGCGATTATACGTATGATGCATTTGTTAAAGACGTTGACAGCGGAAGCGTTACAAGCGTTGTAATAAAGCAGAATGCAGAAGTTCCAACAGGTGTTTTATATGTATCATTTTCAGGCAGCAAAGAACAAAAAATGCTCAATGTGTCTGATGTCAATGATATACAGAGCATGCTCACGAAGAAAAATATTTCTTATGATCTGAGAGACGTTTCAAGACAGAGCGTGTGGATAACGACGGTGCTTCCTATCGGAATAAGTCTGTTTGTTATAATATTTTTATTTGCAATGATGACAAGGCAGGGTGGAGGCGGAGGCAATGCCAAGATGATGAATTTTGGCAAGAGCCGTGCGAAGCTTATGACCAATGACCAGAATCATGTGACATTTAATGATGTTGCAGGTCTTGATGAAGAAAAAGAAGAACTTGCGGAGATTGTAGATTTCCTTAAAAATCCGGTGAAATATACAATGCTCGGTGCAAGAATTCCAAAGGGTGTAATTCTTACAGGCCCTCCGGGAACAGGTAAAACACTTCTTGCAAAGGCAATTGCAGGTGAAGCCGGAGTACCGTTTTTTAGTATATCAGGTTCTGACTTTGTAGAAATGTTTGTCGGCGTGGGTGCTTCAAGAGTAAGAGACCTTTTTGAAGAAGCTAAAAAGAATGCACCTTGTATTGTATTTATAGATGAGATTGATGCTGTTGCTAGAAGACGAGGAACAGGTATGGGTGGCGGCCATGATGAACGTGAGCAGACACTTAACCAGATGCTTGTTGAGATGGATGGATTTGGTGTAAATCAGGGCATCATTGTAATGGCAGCCACAAACAGAATTGATATTCTTGATCCAGCTATTTTAAGACCTGGCAGATTTGACAGAAAAGTAGTTGTTGGAAGACCTGATGTTGCAGGAAGACTTGCAATTCTTAATGTCCATGCGGCAAAGAAGCCTCTTGGTGATGATGTTGATCTTGACAGCCTTTCAAGAACTACAGCCGGATTTACAGGTGCAGACCTTGAAAATCTTCTCAATGAGGCGGCAATCAATGCTGCCAAGCACGGACGCAAGTTTATCAAAAATGAAGATGTCAATTATGCATTTGTTAAAGTTGGTATCGGTGTTGAAAAGAGAAGCAAGATTATTTCAGAAAAAGAGAAAAAGATTACAGCATACCATGAGTCAGGACATGCAATATTATTCCATGTACTTCCTGATGTCGGACCTGTTCATTCGGTATCAATAATTCCAACAGGAATGGGTGCAGCAGGATATACAATGCCGCTTCCTGAAAAGGACGAGATGTTTAATACAAGAGGCAAGATGCTTCAGAATATAATTGTAAGTCTCGGCGGACGTGTTGCTGAGGAACTTGTATTTGATGATATTACAACAGGTGCTTCACAGGATATACGACAGGCAACACAGACGGCAAGAGATATGGTTACAAAGTACGGATTTTCATCAAAACTTGGACTTATTAATTATGATACAGACAATGACGAGGTCTTTATCGGAAGAGACCTTGCACATACAAGACCATATGGTGAAAATATTGCCGGACAGATAGATGCGGAAGTTAAGAATATAATTGATGAGTGCTATTCACGGGCAAAGACAATTATCTCTGAGAACAGGGATATTCTTGATAAGAGTGCATCACTTCTCCTTGATAAAGAAAAGATTTCAAGAGAAGAATTTGAGGCTCTTTTTGAAGAAGAAAATAAAGAGAATGAAGTTGTACAGAGTGTAGAATAGACAGATTGTATAAAATGCACAAAAAAACGTAATATATTACGTGAAAGTTTAGCAACACTTATGGACGGCAATGTGATACTATAATTAATGTAAAAACCCCCCAATACATTATATTTTTTGCTACACCCCATAATAAGTGAAATACCTTCTCCAAAAAGGACAGCCTACCCCGGCTGTCCTTTTTACTTGCTTTATAAGGCGTTTCGTTATAAAATTATATTGAACCATTCACAGTAAGGAGTGTTTGAATATGAGACTTGTTAAGTCAACTGAAACTTTAGAGAAAAACGAGAAGAAACTTCTTTATATGTGTAATGCACGTCCTGTTTTAAAAATGAGGGCTTTATTTTCTGATGCAACAAAGGATTACAGAAATCCTCCGGAATGTGACCCGGGCGACAGCGTAGCTCTTCGTCTCAGAACAGGAAAATATAATGTTAATAAGGCATATCTTTGTACTGATAATGGGGAATACCGCATGGAACGTGTGGACTCGGATAATTTGTTTGATTATTACGAGGCTTCGGTTACAGTAAGCGAAAAGATTCTGTCTTATTATTTTAAAGTTGAGACAGCACATGGTGCAGTCTGTTATTACAATCAGATTGGTGCATCAAGGGAGCTTAACCAGTATTATAATTTTCGTATAATACCGGGATACAAGGTTCCGTCGTGGGCTAAGGGTGCTGTCATGTACCAGATATTTGTGGATAGATTTGCTAATGGAAGACCACAAAACAATGTACTTGATGATGAATATAATTATATAGGAGAGCATGTCAATGAAGTAAAGGATTGGTATAAGTATCCTGAACCTATGGGTGTCAGGGAATTCTACGGTGGAGATCTGCAAGGCGTATGGGATAAGCTGGATTATCTTGAAAATCTCGGAGTAGATGTTATTTACTTTAATCCTTTGTTTGTATCTCCTTCTAATCATAAATATGATATACAGGATTATGATTATATAGATCCACATATTGCAATGATAGTTTCTGATGAAGGAGAAGTTCTTGCACCGGGTGACCATGACAATACTCATGCGACAAGATATATTGACAGAGTTACAAACAGACGCAATCTGGAGGCAAGCAATATTTATTTTGCACAGCTTGTTGAAGAGATTCACAAGCGTGGGATGAAAGTTATTATAGATGGCGTATTTAACCACTGCGGTTCTTTTAATAAATGGCTGGACAGGGAACATATTTACAGCAGAAGCCGCGATCAGTATGAGTCGGGAGCATATGAGCGTTTTGAAAGCCCGTATCACAGCTTTTTTAAGTTTTACAGTGACCAATGGCCTGATAATGGTTCATATGACGGCTGGTGGGGACATGATACACTTCCTAAGCTTAATTATGAAGGTTCAAAGAAACTTGAAGAATATATTCTGGACATTGGAAAGAAATGGGTGTCTGAACCATACAATGTTGACGGATGGAGACTTGACGTGGCGGCAGATTTGGGATATAGTCCCGAGTATAACCATGAATTCTGGAAAAAGTTCAGAAAGTCAGTTAAGGATGCCAATCCACAAGCTGTTATTCTGGCGGAGCATTATGGCGATTCATATGACTGGCTCTCAGGCGGAGAGTGGGACACGGTTATGAATTATGATGCATTTATGGAGCCTGTCACATGGTTTCTTACCGGAATGGAAAAACACAGTGACCAGTACCGTGAGGATATGCTCGGCAACGCAGATAATTTTTTTGGTGCTATGCATCATAATATGTCAAGAATGGGTGGACAGCCTGTTAGTATTTCAATGAATGAGCTGTCAAATCATGATCATTCAAGATTTTTAACAAGAACAAACCACCGCGTTGCAAGGCTTGCAAATGCAGGACCTGAGGCAGCAGGTGAAAACATAGATAAAGCAGTCTTTATGGAGGCTGTAGTTATACAGATGACATGGCCGGGAGCACCGACAATATACTATGGAGATGAAGCCGGAGTGTGTGGCTGGACTGACCCTGACAACAGAAGAACTTATCCATGGGGCAGGGAAGATAAAGAGCTTATAGATTTCCACCGTGATGTCATTAAGATGCACAAATCGTGCGAAGTATTAATGAGCGGTTCGTATAAGCAGCTTTTATCAGAATATAATCTGATTTCATATGCAAGATTTAACCGTGATGATGCGGTTATAGTTATTATCAATAATTCACCGGAAGAACGCAGGACAAAGGTTCCTGTGTGGGAGGCAGGACTTCCGTATAACAGCGATGTTGAGCAGATATTTGTGACATATGAAAATGGTTACAGTACGGCAAGGCTCGGATATACGTTAAGTGGCGGCTGGCTTGATATTGGTCTCAGGGCAAAGTCAGCAGTTGTTCTTAAAAAATTGAATAATCAGATTTAATTCATAACAGAAAATGAAGAAAGGGGCGATTTTGTTATGCCTAAGAATACAGGTGACGAAACAAAAAGCGAAATTAAACTTAACCGAAAAATGAGAATGTGGAACAAATACCGCAATTATTTTATTACAGGAGTTGTAATTGTAATTGTCCTTATTGTTCTTGCAATTATATTTAAAGGTTGTTCAGGAAAAAAGAAAAACGATACTAAACCAACAGTGACAAAGCAGACAACGCAGGCTGATGTTACAAGTAATGATAGCACGAATGAGACAACAACACAGGCAACTACAGCAGCACCGGCTCAGACACAGCCTCAGACAACACAGGCTGCACAGGGCAGTTCTGGTAATGTATATAAAGTTGAAGGCACGGCTGGTCAGGAAGATTTTACAGCTAAGGATTCATATGCAGACACAGTTGTGCTCGGTGATTTTATTGCAGGTGGTATGTCCTATTATGGATACCTGTCAGATTCACAGGTTGTATCAGATGATAATATGACAACACGTAAAGCTGCTGACTATATTGATTCTGTAGCATCTGCAAATCCTAAGAAAGTCGTAATTATGCTTGGTTTAAATGATGCGAACTATGGAACAATGAGCGGCGAAGCTATCGGTGATAATATAAGCGAGGTTGTATCATCAGTTAAGTCAAAGTGTCCATCTGCAAAGATTTATGTAGTATCAGTGCTTCCGGTTACTTATGCATTTGAAGGACGTTCAAGTGTAGAACAGGGTGTGCTTGATACGATAAATACACAGCTTGAGAGTAAAGCAGCCTCAATGAATGTGACATATATTGATATTGCTAATTCATATAAGGATGAGAGCGGATATCTTAAAGGAGACTGCACAGGTAACGGATGTAATCTTAATAGCGGATATTATCCATTCCTTTTAAATAACATTGCCAAGGCATTCAAATAATTGCTGAGGCGTCTGGAGGAGAGTAATGAATTTTCATGTATTGACACTGTTTCCTGATATGATAATAGACGGGCTTAATACAAGTATTACCGGCAGGGCAATTAAAAATGGCTGTCTTAGTGTAGAAGCGGTAAACATAAGGGACTATGCCAATAATAAACATATGAAGGTTGATGATTATCCATACGGTGGAGGGGCAGGGCTTGTCATGCAGGCTGCCCCTGTGTGTGCCGCGTATGACAGTCTTGTACAAAAGATAGGAAAAAAGCCTAGAGTTGTCTATATGACGCCGCAGGGATATACATTTAACCAGAAAATGGCACAGGATTTTGCCAAAGAAGACGATCTGGTTATTTTATGCGGACATTATGAGGGCATAGACGAGAGAGCGTTGGAAAGAATCGTGACTGATTATGTATCGATAGGTGATTATGTGCTTACAGGCGGCGAGCTTCCTGCTATGGTTGTTATAGATACAGTATCAAGACTCGTTCCGGGCGTACTTCATAATTCAGAATCGGCAGAGACAGAGAGCTTTGAAAATGGACTTCTTGAATATCCACAGTATACAAGACCGGAAGTGTTTGAAGGGAAAAAAGTTCCGGATGTTCTTCTTTCAGGACACCATGCAAATGTTGAAAAATGGAGACTTGAAAAGTCAATTGAAAGAACAAAAAAATACAGACCGGATTTATATGAAGAATATTGCAGAAAGCAGAGTGGTACTTGACACTCTGCTTTTTAGATGTTATAATTTTATAGAAAATTTGAGCCTAGATAGCTCAGTCGGTAGAGCAGAGGACTGAAAATCCTCGTGTCGCTGGTTCGATTCCGGCTCTAGGCATTTTTAACTGATTATTTATTTTATTTTTATTAAAATGGCAGCTTACAATGATGTTTTCAGACATTTCTTGTGGGGTGTCTATGTTTTTATATAAAAAAATATTGTAATTAAATTTTTACCTTTTAAAATTATTAAAAAATAAAACGGAAAAATGTAGATTTATTAAATTAATATAGAGAAAAATTGGTACTTGTATATCAATATTAATTATATTATTATAATTAGACAATGATTTTTGAAATGGTGGTAAAATGGATAATAACGTGTTTTTTAAAGGTAAAGCTATAATAGATGAACAGTTTAATATTTTGTCAGTAGATGATGAGCTTAAAGATTTTTTAGGAGACACTCTCGTTAATACTACATTTGCACGACTCATACATCCAAGTGATATAAACCAGCTTGAGGCAGCTGTAAAGAATGCCCAGGGTGAATCGGGATTTGTTACGGCACTTAGAATGGTAGATAATACAGGAAGATACAGATGGTTTGTTTATATTATAGATGTAGCTGAACCTGCGGATAATGTTTGTAAAAGCAGAATATGCAGTATATCGATTTTTGATATAAGAGTATTTTTTAAACATACAGATACAAAGGCTGATAACACATATATGGAATATTTCAGTCTTATGGAGTATCTTATGTTCTCATATGACGTATCCACTGACAGATTGAGAATTTTTATGATGGAGAGCCATCAGCAGGTAGATTTTTACCGGGGAACCTTAGCTGACTGGCGTAGAACAATGCTTGCCAATGGCAATGTGTATGGCGTTACACGCAATATATTTGATTCTTTTTGTGATGATTTTGCCAATGGAACAGAGATATTTGAACGTGAATTTAAGATGAAGATATTTGAGAATTCACAGGGGATGGAATGGTGTCTTGTCAAAGGTAAGACTATCATAGATTTTAATGGTAAAAAGCATGTAATTGCCACAATGTCAAAGATAAGTCCTGTCAATGATGAAGAGCATGTATATCTTAATTCAGATTCACTTGATGTAGGAACGGATATTCTTAATAAGCGTGCGATTACGGAATATACAAAGAGGCTTATTGAATCAAAACCGGAAGGTCCTGTTACAATTGCAATTATAGATATCGATAATTTTAAGACGATTAATGATGAGTTCGGTCATATGTTTGGAGATGAGGTAATATGCAATGTTGCAGATGTTATTAAAGAGTCTGTTGAAGGAAAGGGTGTAGCCGGAAGAATTGGCGGAGATGAGATGTTTATCGTTGTTGAAGGGCTTGAGAGCAATGATGAGATAAGAAATGTGCTTCGTACAATCCGCAATAACGTCTCATTTATGTATAATAACCAGCCTGATAAGCCGCATGTTACATGTTCTATCGGTTCGTCTACATATCCATGTGACGGACAGACATATGAAGAACTTTTTAATATAGCTGATAAGATGCTTTATCTTGCAAAAGAGAAAGGCAGGGACAGATATATAATATATCTCCCGGATTTGCATGAGGATTATGTAAAGGGCAAAGGAATGCCCAATTCAGAGGCATTCATGTTCTACAAGTACAAAAAAATCGGGGTTATTAATAATATAGTTAATGCTTATAGAAAAAATGGAAAAGACAGTATTATGGAGTCAGCTGGTAAAATAAAGAGGGCTTTTGCATTAGACAGCATATTTATGTATCACCATACAGGAGAGTCCTGGGAGAGAAAGATTATAATAGGTGACAAGGATATTGTTGAAGATAATGATTATCTTAGCGATAAGGCATATATAGCTGATTTTACGGAAGATGGTATTGAAGTTATCGATAATATCAATTTTTTTGAAAGACGTGCAAAAAATACGGTTAAGGCATTTATTAATATGGGAATTAACCAGGCTGTCCAGATTATAGTTAATGTCAGTGATAAAAGTGATGTTATTGTTTCATTTAACAGAAACAGGCAGATGAGCAAGTGGAGTGAGATGGATATAGTATATCTTGCAATACTTGGTAATATATTTGGAAATGGATTATACAATGATTAATACATTTGTTGCCCTTGATATTGAGACGACAGGTCTTAATCCGGCAGAAGACAAGATAATAGAAATAGGAATGGCCAAAATATCCGATGGAGAAATTGTTGACAGTTATTCAACACTTGTTAATCCGGGAATAAAAATCAGCGAACGTATCACCATGATAACAGGTATTACAGATGATATGGTTGAAGGAAAGCCGGCGATAACAGAGATAATAAGTGACATAGTTGATTTTACAAAAGATATGCCAATCCTTGGACATAATGTAATATTTGATTACAGTTTTATTAAAAAGGCGGCTGTTAATTCGGGACTTGATTTTAAAAAGAGTGGAATTGATACGTTGAAGCTGTCAAGAAGGCTTCTTCCCGAAGTACCGCATAAAACACTTGAATATCTGTGTGGATATTTTGGGATTGATGCAGGAAATTCGCACAGGGCATATGATGATGCATTGAGTGCAATGAAACTGTATGAGAAGCTCCATCAAATTAAACCTGATGATACAGGATTTGATGAGCTTATAGAGCTTAATTATTCAGCAAAGAAGGATTCTCCGATTACTGCGGCACAAAGAAAATATCTTATAGCACTTACCGAAAAGCATGGGCTTGAGCCGGTTGAAGACATTGATGCACTGACGAAGAGCCGTGCATCAAAGCTTATTGATAATATTATATCTAATTATGGAAAATAATTGCTATGGCAGATAATCTGTTATAAAAGGTATGCGTCGATTTTTTTGATTATGTAATCTTTTGTTATAGTATTAAGAGTTTCTGCATATTTTTTAAGGTGATTAATTTTTTCATTTTCGCCGTTTTTAGAATAGATTTCTGCAAGCATTACATAATTGGCAGATAAATCTGAGCGGCTGCGGATTCCGAATTCAAGGAAGCTGACAGCCTCTTTTTCATATCCGTTATCAATTAGTGCTTTTGCAAGGTTAATAATTTCACGACACAGCGTATGGAAATTATTTTCATATATTGTAAGTTCTGAAAGATTGGCAACACCATATTCCAGTTTTAAATCTGTGTTAGTCTTGCCGGTAAGGTTCAGGATTTTTTTATCTTTAAGATTCATAATATTCTGTTCGGCATTGCTTATTTCGGCAATGTCGGTTTTTATAAATGGCAGATTATCAGGTATTGTAATGTAATTAAGATTTGAAATATCGCGTCTCCGGCTCTGGTTGGCTTCACTTTCACGTTTGAAAAAATCTTCATTTGAGCCAGCGGTTTTGTTGTTGCTTCTTTTAAAATATATTTGCATTAAGATAAGTATTATTATAAAATAGGGCAGTATTAAATGCATTTGAATCTCCAATCTATGGAAAACAGTGCGGAAAAGAGGAAATATGATTAATTTTAATAACAAAAAAAATAAGAAAATATTGACAGCGGTTATAATTATTTTTCTTGTAGTCGCGATGGTTGTACCGATGGTTGCCTCTGCACTGCTTTCATTTCGTTAAATAATTTATTAATAAAATGATATATTAAATCGCCTTTTTTTTCAATATGTTACATAGAGAATATTAAATGCGGTCCGGAGGAGAATATGAAAACAGGAAAAATAACAAATTCAGTTATCAGACGTTCTGTATTAAAAAATATAAAACCTGCAAAGAACAGCCTTACTGTCAAGCCGTCAATTGGTGCAGATGCTTCAGTTCTTGAAAATGGTATTGTAATTGCATCAGACAGTGGATTTGAACCTGTCTATACAGCATCTAACAATATTTATGCAAGAGGTGGAAGACCGCAGTATATCCAGTGCTGCGTCAATCTTGCACAGGATATGCGTGAGATACGTCTAAAAGAGATAATGCAAAAGATTTCTGCAGATTGTGCACAGCTTGGGCTTGTTGTTTCAGGTGGACATACACAGGTTGAGGCAGGAAATACAAGAGCTGTTGTAGCGGTTACAGCAGTTGGATTTACAGAAAATGTGAAAGAACCACATGCTGTCGGAAGCAATATGGCGAAGCCGGGAGACGATATTATAATGACAAAATGTATCGGCATAGGTGGAGTACAGTATATTATAAATAATAACAGAGAAAAAATACTTGAAAAGTATGTTGAAGATGTAGTAAAACGTGCATATGGCAATAGAAGTGATTTGTCAATTGCAAAAGAAGCCTGTATAGCGATAGAAAATGGTGCTGTATCTTTGCACGATATGTCACAGGGTGGTGTATATGCAGCGTTATGGGATATGGCTGAAGCATCAGGAACAGGACTTCTGGTGGATTTCAGGGCAATAGCTGTCAGACAGGAAATAATAGAGATATGTGAAATATTTGACATTAATCCATATGAATTAAATTCTTGTGGAAGTCTTTTGATAACATCATCCGATTCGGAGCGTATTATAAAAGCACTTGCAGAAGAGGGAATTGACGCATGTGTTATAGGAAAAGTTACGGATGGCAATGATAAGATAATCAATAATCTTGATGAGGTTCGTTTCCTTGATAAACCGGTACAGGACGAAATTTACAGACTGCAGGAGATGCAGAGTGAAACAACAGCAGAATGAGACTGCATGTACAGTGAAAGGATTATGATATGAGAGAAAAGATTTTAAATATGCTTGAAAAAAATTCAAGAATAGATATAAAGGATATGGCTGTTATGCTGGGGATAAGCGAGCCGGAGGTAGCCAATGAAATCGCTGATATGGAAAAAGAGCATATTATATGCGGATATAATACAATAATTGACTGGGATAAAACAAGTGAAGAAAAGGTTACGGCACTTATTGAGGTTAAGGTTACGCCACAGAGAGGGCTTGGATTTGACAGCATTGCTGAAAGAATATACCAGTATGATGAGATAACTTCTGTATATCTTATGTCAGGCGGATTTGATTTTACGGTTATTATTGAGGGAAAGACAATGAAATCTGTAGCACAGTTTGTCGCCAATAAGCTTGCACCGCTTGATTCGGTATTAAGCACTTCAACACATTTTGTATTGAAAAAATATAAAGATTATGGAAAAGTTCTTGGCGAACCTGAGAAAGACGAAAGGATGCCGGTGACACCATGAGAGATGCTTTATCTAAAAAAATTGTTGATATTGAGCCTTCTGGAATACGTAAATTTTTCGATATAGTAAGTGAAATGCCTGATGCAATATCGCTTGGTGTCGGGGAACCTGATTTTGACACCCCATATCGTGTAAGGGAAGAGGGCATTTATTCGCTTGAAAAAGGCCGTACATTTTATACGTCAAATGCCGGTTTAAAAGAGTTAAGGGATGAGATAAGCCGTTATATTGCAAGAAAATATAATTTGAATTATAGTGCCGAAGATGAGATAATGGTCACAGTAGGAGGAAGCGAAGCGATAGATGTTGCACTTCGTTGCATGGTTGATCCGGGGGATGAAGTACTGGTTCCGCAGCCATGTTATGTATCTTATGTCCCATGTGCGGTTATGGCAGATGCAAAGCCGGTGGCTATTGAGTTAAAAGCCGAGAATGAATTCAAGCTTACAAAAGAAGAACTTATAGCATCAATAACAGATAAGACTAAGATACTTATACTGGCATATCCTAATAACCCGACAGGTGCTATTATGACAAAGGAGGAGCTTGCAGAGCTTGTACCTGTTATAATTGACAATGATTTGTATGTTATTTCTGATGAGATTTATTCAGAGCTTACATATGGCAGCAGGCATTGCTCTATAGCATCTTTTCCGGGAATGAAGGAAAGAACTGTAGTCATAAATGGATTTTCAAAAGCATTTGCAATGACAGGATGGAGACTTGGGTATGCCTGTGCACCGAAAAATATTATGACGCAGATGATAAAGCTTCATCAGTTTGCGATAATGTGTGCTCCCACAAACAGCCAGTTTGCTGCGGTTGAAGCGATGCGTAACTGTGATGATGAAGTCGGAAAGATGGTTGAGGCATACGACCAGAGAAGAAGATTTCTACTTAATGCATTTAAGGAAATGGGAATAGAATGTTTTGAGCCATATGGTGCATTTTACGTATTTCCGTCAATTAAAAAGTTTGGCATGACATCGGATGAGTTTGCTAACAGACTGTTGTTTGAGCAGAAGCTTGCCGTTGTGCCGGGAACTGCATTCGGAGCTTCGGGTGAGGGTTTTGTCAGAATTTCGTATGCTTATTCTGTTGAGAAACTGAAAGCAGGACTTGAGAGGATAGAAAATTTTATAAAGAACTTGTAGGAGGAAAAAACAATGACTGGAATAAATGTTGATTATATTAATCCGTTCTTAATGGCGGCAACGGGGATTATTAAAGATATATGTCAGATTGACATGAAGATTGGCAAACCTTACGTAAAGGAGACAGCGTTTGCTGATGATTCAGTTATTATTATGATTGGTATTACGGGAGAGATGCGTGGTCAGGTTATGATTGTTCTTTCATATACAAAGGCACTTGAAATTGCATCTAAGATGATGATGGGGATGCCGGTTGAAAAACTTGATGAAATGTCTATTAGTGCAATCAGTGAACTTGGTAATATGATTATGGGTAATGCTGCGACAATATTTTCAACAAAAGGAATACTTATAGATATTACACCGCCTACGGTCTGTCGTGGTAATCTTACCATTGCACAGTCATTTGCACAGAATATATGTGTACCTTTAAGCGGCGGCGATATAACAATTGAACTTGACGTTGCTGTCAAGGCATGATAGAAAAGAGGCACATAAATGCTTAATATTGTATTACACGAACCTGAAATGCCTGCAAATACAGGAAATATAGGAAGAACATGCGTTGCAGCAGGTGCAAGGCTGCATCTTATAGAGCCTTTGGGATTCAGTATCAATGATAAGATGGTAAAAAGAGCCGGTCTTGATTATTGGGATAAACTTGATGTGACAGTTTATGATGATTTTAATGATTTCTGTGAGAGAAATCCGGGAGCTAAGATTTATATGGCTACAACGAAAGCACATAAGACATATACCGAGGTTTCTTATGAGCCGGACTGCTATATAATGTTTGGTAAAGAAAGTGCCGGAATTCCTGAGGAAATTCTTGTGGATCATGAAGATACCTGTGTAAGGATTCCAATGATTGGAGATATCCGTTCACTTAATCTTTCCAATTCTGTTGCCATTGTTTTGTATGAGGCTTTAAGACAGAATAATTTTGATCATATGAATCAGGAAGGTCATCTGCACCGACTTGAGTGGCATGATGAGTAAAATTACAGCCGTGGAGTGTGTTAGTTATCACAACCACGGCTGATTTTGACTGCTTTTTGTTGTTTCAGACTGTTTTTAAGTGTTTTCAGCTGATTTTGCAATTGGCAGTGAGAATATGAATTCTGTTCCGACGCCGACTGTACTGATTACGTCAATATTTTCATTATGTGCCAGAAGTGTCTCTTTTACGATTGACAGACCAAGACCAGAACCTTTTTTATCACGTCCGCGGGATGAATCTGACTTGTAAAATCTGTCCCAGATTCTGTCAATATTTTCTTTGGAAATACCGGCACCGGAATCTTTTACTGAAATATAGGCTTTTTCACCTTTTTCTTTAACTGAAATAAATATATTTGAGTTTTCTGAACTGAATTTGATAGAATTATCTACAAGATTGTAAATAACCTGTCCGATTTTTACTTTATCAGCACTGACCAGTTCTTTTTCTGCGGAAAAAGTAAGCTGGAACTGGATTTTTTTCTTTTTGCAGGTTCCCTCAAATGTTTCTATTGTATGTTTTATAAGAGCATTAATATCAAAGCTGCTTATGTCGAGACGAACTGATTTGGGGTCAAGTTCGTTTAACGTAAGGATATTACTTGTAAGTTTTGTAAGGCGGTCAGTTTCAAACAGCACAATATTGATATATTTATTAATCATTTCCGGTGGAATAGTTCCGTCAGCAATCGCTTCGAGATAACCCTTGATTGATGTGAGCGGTGAGCGGAAGTCGTGTGAAATATTTGAAAGGAACTTCTGCTGGAACTGGTCCATCTCATTAATCTGTGTTGCCATGTAATTAAGCGAAGCAGAGAGCTGTCCAATCTCGTCATTATGTCCGACAGCAACTTTATATGAAAGATTACCGCGGCCATATTCTTTGATGGCATTGGTAATGTCTTTCAGAGGATTATGTATATGTATAATATACAGTATGATAAAAGCTGAGTTTAAAACAAGTATTATGAGAAGTGTTATATAGTTAGTGTTGAATGTTGTATACACACGGTCTGTTATAACAGATTCCGGCATATGGACAACGACATAGCCTTTCATGACAAATTTATTTGTAATAGGTGCGAATACGGAAACATTTTTTTCTGTAAATACACCATAGAAGTTACCATTCATTGAGTGATTGGTACCAAGCTTACTTACATCAAAATTGTTGATTGTATACAGGATACCATTTTCGTCAACTTCTTCATTCATATTGTTGTATTGTGTGTCAAGTATTACATTGCCATCCATGTCAACAAACATGATTCTTGAATGGTCAAGTTCGGTTATTGTATGAAGTTCAAGCTGTATGAGCTTCAATTTGTCATTGCTGAAGTAGTCCGGGGCAAATTCGGCAGCTATTGATACTGCCTGCCGGTACATGTTTTCAGTCTGTTCTGAATATACACGATTGTAATCTATTTTGTATGATATGACAGTTACACCTACAAAACCTATAATTGCAACGGAAACATATATGAGAATATATTTGGTTAATAGATTAAATTTCATATGATATACTCCATTATTTTGTAACAAATTTGTAGCCGATGCCCCATACTGTATCTATTGCCCAATGTGCATGGTCTTTGATTTTTTCACGGATACGCTTGATATGTACATCTACTGTTCTTGTATCACCGATATATTCATATCCCCATATATTGTCAAGAAGCTGCTCTCTCGTAAATACCTGATTAGGAGATGAGGCGAGAAAGTAGAGCAGTTCAAGTTCTTTTGGAGGCATTTCAACGTTTTTGCCATAATAAAGCACAGAATAATTGCCAAGATTGATTGTAAGGTCAGGATATTCAACAACCTGTGATGGCTTTTCTGGGACGGATGTGGCTGCCGGCTGCTGGTAACGTCGGAGTACGGCTTTAACACGTGCGACAAGCTCTTTTGTCTCAAATGGTTTTATCATGTAATCGTCAGCACCAAGTTCAAGACCGAGAACTTTATCGAATGTCTCACCCTTTGCTGAGAGCATGATTATAGGAATATTGTTTGTTTTTCTGATTTCACGGCATACCTGATAACCGTCAATGCCGGGAAGCATAAGATCGAGAAGTATCAGATCCGGTTTGAATATATTAACCTGTTCCAGTGCAGATTCGCCGTCATATACTATCTTTGTCTCAAAACATTCTTTTGTAAGATACAAAGATATAAGTTCCGCAATATTTTCATCATCATCAACAATGAGTATTTTTTGTTTAACTGCCATGCTAAAGCCTCCTTTATTATTTGCTTTTTATTTGAATTCTACGATTGTAACGCCGGCATCACCTTCACCGACTTCGCCAAGACGGAATGATTTTACATATGGAACACCTTTTAAGTAGCTTGCAACACCATTTCTTAATGCACCTGTTCCTTTTCCGTGGACAATACGTACCTGTGCGATTTTTGCAATGTATGCATCATCAAGATATTTGTCAAGTTTTGCAACAGCTTCGTCAACGGTAAGTCCTAAAAGGTTGATTTCCGGTGAGATTGAAGCTGATTTTGACATCTTTATGCGGCTTGAGCCGCCTGTTTTTATTGTAGTCTTTTCTTCAGGGTCTTTGTATCCTGTTACAATTTCCAGATTGTTTACTTTGGTCTTGGTTGTAAGACTTCCAACGCCAACTGTTACTTCACCCTTTGGATTCGGTGCAGAAAGAATTGTGCCGATTACATTCATGCTGAGTACGCGTACATGCATGCCCTCTTTTAATTCTGCGGCAGATACAGGCTTGTGCGACTTTGGTGCAGTAGTCTTAACTGCGAGTTTTTCCTGCCTTTTATTCATTTTGTCACGGACAGCACTTCTTTGCTTTTCAAGCTCTTTTACGCTCATGCCGTGTTTGTTCATAGTCTTTATTGTCTCGTCGGCATATTCTTTTGCTTCACGCAGGATTTCTGCAGCTTCTTCATTGGCTTTACGGATAATCTTGTCTGTTCTTTCATCGAGACGCTTTGATTTGGCAGCAGCTTCTGCTTTGAGTCTGCGTATCTGGTCTTTGTATTCTTTTATCTCAGCCTGCTCTTTTTCTATTGTTATACGGCTGTTTTCAAGGTCTGTGAGCAGATCTTCAAAGTGAATATCGTTTGCGTCAATACGGCTTGATGCATCATCAATTATATAAGATGGAAGACCGAGTTTTCTTGAAATTGCAAATGCATTACTTTTTCCCGGAACACCAATTAAAAGTCTGTAAGTAGGTGAAAGCGTTGCAACATCGAATTCACAGCTTGCATTTTCCACGCCTTCCGTTGTAAGTGCAAATACCTTTATTTCACTGTAATGTGTAGTAGCCATCGTTGTTATATCTTTGTTGTGAAGGTCGGATAAAATTGCAATTGCGAGTGCTGCACCTTCTGTCGGGTCAGTACCGGCACCAATTTCATCAAAAAGTATAAGGCTGTTTTCGTCAGCTTCCTTTAAAATGCTTACAGTGTTAGTCATATGTGATGAAAATGTAGAAAGGCTCTGTTCAATACTTTGTTCATCACCAATATCTGCAAAAATATTATCAAATACGGCAATCTGTGAGTGGTCCATGGCAGGAATATGAAGTCCTGATTGTGCCATGAGAGTGAGAAGTCCGACTGTTTTTAAAGAAACAGTCTTACCGCCTGTGTTAGGACCTGTTACGATAAGCAGGTTAAAATCTTTTCCCAGATAAATGTCAATTGGAACGACAGTTTTTGCCGGAATAAGAGGGTGTCTGCCTTTTTTGATATTAATGTATTTATCAGTGTTCATTATAGGACAGCTGCATTTGTAAAACTTAGACAGCTGTGCTTTTGCAAATATAAAGTCAAGTGTGACAAGGATAGTGTAATCCGCTTGCAATTCATCTGTATATGCGGATGCTTCAGCACTGAGTGCTGCAAGAATACGCTCGATTTCGGCCTGTTCTTTAAGTTCAAGCTCACGAATGTCATTATTTAACTTAACGACAGCTGCCGGTTCAATAAAAATTGTTGAGCCGGTTGCAGACTGGTCATGAATCATTCCGGCAATCTGTGATTTGTATTCGGCCTTTACGGGAAGGCAATATCTGCCCTGACGCATGGTTATGACATAATCCTGCAGACACGATCTTGTTGACGGTGAATTGAGAATTTTATTAAGTTCAGTGTGAATACGGTCTGCCGAAATACGCATCTGGCGGCGGATGTCACGCAGAGTGCCGCTTGCGTCATCGCTTATTTCTTCCTCGGAAATAATACAGTTTTTAATCTGTGTATTGAGTGGTGTAAGAGGTTCAAGTGAGTTGAAATAATCTGTGAGTGAATCGTTAGTTTCCTCGTAATGCGATTTTGCAGCTGCGGCAGTAGTAAGAACTGCACTTATATTCAGAAGTTCGTGTGTATTTAACGTGCTTCCGACCTCAAGACGCTTAATGCTGTCAATAATATTAGTAACTCCCGAAAATGATACACTGCCTTTTGCATATATTCTGGAGAGTGCATCGCTTGTCTGTGTAAGTGCGTCGTTAATTGAGTTAATATCAGTCATGGGCTTTAAATCAGCACACATTTTTCTGGCAGCTTCACTGCCGGCATAAGATGATAATTTTTCTATAATTTTATGATATTCAAGTGTTTTAAGTGACTTGTAATCCATTATTTAAATTCTCCATTCAAAATCTGTTTAATATAATTATTTTACATCATTCAGCTAAAAAAAGCTATACGCATTGTTGTGTCAGGTACTCTGGTAATATTAATTTACAAGTATGTCATAGAATGTTCATATTTATTTATTATAATAAAATAAGTTTGGAATTGTGAGCGTGTTTCTCATAGTTAGGAAAATACTTTAGAACGGAGTTTTGTTTCGTATGGATTATAATGGAAGAGATGAGAAGGAAGCACAGGAAGAGTTTCCTTTATATACGGAAAGAATAATTATTAATCCTAAAGTTAAGTATAAAAAGCTGTTCAGCTTTTTGAAGTTTCTTGGCGGTGCAGTTATATTCGGAGTAATTGCATGTGCCGTAATTGTATTATTGTATCCATATTTTGATAAAAAGGTAAATGGAAACAATGAGCCAGCTGTTTCACTTGAGTTAAAAAAAGACCAATATATAGATGATTCCGTTGACGGCAGTCTTAACAATGTACGCCAGGATCAGGCAGATGCTGACAGACTGGAGATAAAATCGACGGCACAGATTAATGAAGAAGCATCAAAGTGCATGGTGATATTTGAAAATGATGGCAGCCAGAATGCAGGAATGAATGATTCAGTAGGTCTTATAATAGGTGATATAAATAATGCATATATTATAATAGCTGATTCATGTGTTTTGAATAATTATGATACGGCTGTCAAAGCAGGATTTAATGGCGGTGCATATGGAGAGGCAAAGCTTATCGGCAGTGATTCATACAGTAAAGTTTCATTGTTGTCAGTACAGAAAGATTCAATTAAAGCAGCTTCAGATGCTGATATACAGGTGGCTGTGCTTGGCAATTCGTATAAGATGAAGGAAAATGACCCTGTTATTGCAATAGGACGCATAAATGGAAGTACAGGACAGACAAAATTTGGAAATATTACACAGATTACAGATGAGAGCAGTGTCGATAATACATTTGAGATGATGAGTATTGATATTATTCCATCATATGGCGACTATTGTTATATATTTAACAAAGGCGGCAATGTTGTAGGAATTGCAAGACCATCAGGTGATATGATGAAATTTCAGGCGGTTGGATTATCTGATTTAAAACCTCTTATTGAGACACTTTCAGCAAGCCCTGAGATTATATATCTTGGAATAAAAAGCACTAATGTGACATCAGTTACAGCTGAAAGATATAAGCTTCCGCTGGGAGTCTATATTACAGATGTGATTATGGACTCGCCGGCTTTTGAGGCAGGACTTCAATGCGGTGATATTATTACTGCTTTGAATGGAAATAGTGTTTTGACAATTCAGTCATTTAGTGAGAAACTATATCGGTGTGTGAACGGTGAGAATATCACACTGACAGTCAAAAGAGCCGGACGCGATGAGTACAGGGAACTTAATTTTTCCGTTGTGCTTTCTGTGAGATAACGGTATGTTCCGGTGGATTTTTGTGAAAATAATGAGTAAATATTTTAAAGAAGGAATAGGTAAAAGAAAATGCGTTATATTGAGACTTTAAAAGATGGTGAAAGAATAAGTGAGGTATATCTTTGCAAGTCAAAATCGACTGCGACAACAAAAGCGGGTAAAGAGTATGAAAATGTTATACTTATGGATAAGACAGGTCAGCTTGATTCTAAAATCTGGGACCCTAATTCAGGCGGAATAAGTGACTTCGATGCACTTGATTATGTTGCGGTTACAGGACAGGTTACAAGTTTCAATGGAGCATTACAGTTAAAGATTGACAGAATCAGAAAGGCTGACGAGGGTGAATATATTGAATCTGATTATATTCCAAGCAGCCGTTTTAATATTGATGATATGTATAAAGAGCTTCTTCAGTTTGCGGGAAGTATAAAAAATACATATATTTCATCACTCTTAAAAGCATTTTTTGTGGATGATGCGGACTTTATCAGAAAATTCAAGTCAGTTGCAGCCGGAAAGTCTGTTCATCACGGATTTGCAGGCGGACTTCTTGAGCACAGCCTTAGTGTGACAAGAATGTGTGATAAAATTGCATCAAATTATGATTTTCTTAACAGGGATCTGCTGGTTGCCTGTGGAATGCTTCACGACTGCGGTAAGGTAAGGGAACTTGCAGAATTTCCTAAAAATGATTATACGGATGAGGGGAATTTCCTCGGACATATTGTAATGGGATACGAGATGGTTACTCAGAAAATGAATCAGATAGAAGGATTTCCTGAAACATTGAAAGCGGAAATAGGTCATTGTATACTTGCACATCATCGTGAACTAGAGTATGGTTCGCCGAAAAAACCGGCAATAGCGGAGGCACTTGCTCTTGCATTTGCAGATGACTGTGATGCAAAAATGGAGACAATGCGTGAGGCACTTGAGGCGAAAGATACAAATGACTGGCTTGGATACAACAGATGGATTGATGCTAATATCAAGAGAACAATTGTGTAGATAAGAATTCATCTTATAGGAGAATTTATGTTAAAAAAAGACGATCAGGTTACGATTGAAATAGAAGATATAGGAACAGACGGTGCGGGAATAGGCAAAGCCGATGGTTATACACTTTTTGTAAAAGATGCGGTTATAGGTGATATTATAAAAGCCAAAGTTATTAAGGCAAAAAAGACATACGGATATGCAAGGCTCATGGAGATAATAACACCTTCTAAAGACAGGGTAGAACCTGTATGCCCTGTTGCAAGGCAGTGTGGCGGATGTCAGATTCAGCAGATGTCGTACTCAGCACAGCTTAAATATAAACAGAAGCTTGTCCGTGACAATCTGGCAAGAATCGGTGGAATAACAGATTGTGAAGTTCTTCCTGTAATAGGAATGGAGAATCCGTTTAATTACCGCAACAAAGCACAGTATCCGGTCGGAAGAAATAAGGACGGAAAAGTCGTAATTGGTTTTTACGCAGGAAGAACACACAGTATTGTAGATTATACGAAGTGTGCAATCGGTGCACCTGAAAATGCACAGATTCTTGAGAAAATCCGTACATTTATCAATGAAAACAATATAAGCGTTTATGATGAGCAGTCTCACAAGGGACTTATCCGTCATATTCTGATAAGAACAGGAAAACATACCGGTCAGATTATGGTCTGTCTTATTATAAACGGTAAAACGCTTCCGCATGCTGACAAGCTGGCAGATTGTTTAAAAGATATCGGCGGAATGTCATCAATTATGATTAACATTAATAAGGAAAGAACTAATGTTATTCTTGGCAGTGAATGTTCAGTAATATGGGGGAATTCCTATATCGAGGACAGTATCTGCGGGATTATGTTCAGAATTTCACCACTCTCATTTTTTCAGGTCAATCCTGTGCAGACGGAAAAGCTTTATAGTAAAGCTCTTGAATATGCAGAACTTACGGGAAATGAGACGGTCTGGGATTTGTATTGCGGAATAGGAACAATATCGCTTCTTATGGCAACAAAGGCACGAAAGGTATACGGTGTCGAGATTGTTCCACAGGCGATAGAGGATGCAAAAAATAACGCACTCCGCAATTCTCTTAATAATGCTGAATTTTTTGTCGGCAAGGCAGAAGAGGTTGTGCCGCGTATTTATGATGAAGATATGAAAAAAGCGGAAAATGAGCCGGTTGATTCAAAAGAAAGTTCTGGATTGTCCGATTCAGCCTCCTTTGAGTCTGTAATGAGGATTAATCCTGATGTTGTGGTTGTTGACCCGCCTAGAAAGGGCTGCGATGAGACACTTCTTGATACGATTGTCAAAATGAATCCTAAGCGGATTGTGTACGTGAGCTGTGATTCGGCAACACTTGCACGCGACCTGAAATATCTTGCTGCTAACGGTTACGAGATAGCTCGTGTTCAGCCTGTAGACCAATTCGCTCATACGGTGCATGTGGAAACTGTAATTTTGTTGTCCCGAAAGGCTCCAGATGCCGAAATTAAGGTAAGATTGGATATGTCGGAATTAGACATAACAAGTGCAGAAAGCAAAGCAACATATAAAGAAATACAGGAATATGTAAAAAATAAATATGACCTGCATGTAACAAATTTATATATAGCGCAAGTAAAACGTGAATTTGGAATTATAGAAAGAGAAAACTATAATACAGGTGAAGGCAAGGCAAAAGTGCCACAAGTAACAGCTGAAAAAAGGGAAGCTATTATAGATGCACTTAAATACTTCCAGATGATTGAATAAAAGCAAAGCGGAAGAAAGTTGGGGTATAAGCGAAAAATGAAATTTTCTTTTTCGGTTTATACCCCTTTTCTTTTCGGTTTTCTATAAAAATTACTGGTAATTCGGTTAATTTTTAAGAAAAAAGGCTATACAGCAAAATATTTATGAATGTTACTTTGTAAAACCCCAACTTCTTTCCACCTTAAAAAATCAATTTTTGAGACAGCAAAGTTTTTTTGGAAGAAAGTTGGCTTTTTTTTGGAAGATGTAAATATATGTTTTCTAAAATCAATTATTGATACAGTTAGGACAGTTCTCGCATCAAAAAGACAAGTATAGAACTTAGAAAATATAAAGTGTCATTTGCATAGGTGGAAGAAAGTTGCTATTTTAATAGGGTTTAAAGATTATAGGTGTAAGTTTTGTACACTTCAGGTGATAAAAATTGATAAATAATAAAAAATATCACCTATTAACAAGAAAACCGAAAGCCAACGGGGTTTTTGATATATTTTATACGGAGAAAAGTGGAAGGTAAAGGGGTATAAGTGGAAAGTTGAAATATAAATTCCACTTTAACCCCAACTTCTTTCCACCTTAAAAATCAATTTTTGATGTTCTTGATGCTAAAGTGTAAGTTTTATAGTTATTGTGAATGATTCTGTGTATTTTGGATTTTTTACACTTTATGGTAAAAGTGGAAGAAAAAGTGCTAATTTAGCAAATAAATATGGATATTATAATGATTTTTAAAATTATAGGTGTAAGTTTTGTACACTTCAAGTGACAAAATATGATAAATAGTCAAAAAGTATCACCTATTAATAAGAAAAAATGGAAAAAGAAATATACTATTTCCATTATTGAGCACTTTTCTTTCCACTTTTCTTAATTAAAAATGGTGTAAAATCTAATAAATCACAAACATTTCATTAGGAAAACTGAAAGAAAAAGGGGTATAAAAGGCTAAAGTGTAAGTTTTATAGTTATTGTGAAGGATTTATATGTTGATGGCATTTTATACACTAAAAGTATTGATGTAAGACTTGAGAATATAAGTGTAGCTTATATTAAAGGTGTAGAAAAGTTGCTATTTAGATAAGATTTAAAGATTATAGGTGTAAGTTTTGTACACTACGCACAATGCAAATTAATTTAATTAATAAGAAAGAAAGTAACAAAGAAAGAAGGGGGGACACCAAGCTTGCGCGGTTTCCCCCCGACCCCTTTCCTTGCGTAGTCAAATACAAAAGTATTTGCCTACCATGGATTTCTTAAGGTATTAAATAAATCAAGACTTATTGCAGCATCCATTGAAAATCCAATGATAATGGTTCATACCATTTATTTATTACCTACTCTAGATCATGCCTTACTGCTTAACAAATAAGTATATGAATGATATGTGCGCAGTGCGGCATTACAAATAAATTCATTTAATAAGAGTACTACACCTTATTTCATTGATTAATGCAAATGACTAACTTCTTAAGAAATGTTACTGAAAGCAGAGAATGGCCTGCGTATTTACTTCAACAGAGATCTGGTTTTAAATGAATTAAGTTAATGAAACTGTACAATCGACGATCAGGTGAGGTGTAGCAATATATTCAAAACTACTGGAGTGAAGGTAAAAAAGTATTTAATTTTTTAGCTCTAAGTTATAAAAAAATTATACTTTTATCATTGAAAAAGTATTTATATTTTTTAATAAAATAAAAAATAATTATATGTACTGAACTATAAAAATGAATTTATTTGTGGTTAGTTTAGGTACAAATTAACTTGATGTTACTATAGTATAATAGAGATATATAATAATATATATAATACAGAATCGTGCAAAACCTTGTGAATACTGGGATAGCTGGATTCTAAAGTGTAAGTTTTATAGCTATTGTGAAAAAAATAATATTTTTTCACTTTTTACACTTTAACAGTCATATTAATTATATAAATAAAAAATGGAGGGCTAAAAATGATTGAAATAAATGAATTTGACAATAACCAGAAAATTGCAGAATCGACAAAGCTAATAAGGTACATTTTTGATAATAATTTTACTAAAAGGCAATTGGATATGGTGTATGCAATAATTTCATTAGTAAAGCCAACAGATGATGATTTTAAAACATATCACATATCATATAGTGCGATTGGGAAGATATTTAATCCTCAAAATCCATACTGTGAAATTACTGTAAATGATATAAATTTAGCAGTTAAGGATATAATGAATAAGTCATTTAGAATTAAAACTGACAAAAAAACAAAGCATTATCATTACATAGAATATGCAGAAGTAGATGAAGAAGAAAAATATATAGATTTTAGATTGAGCCAAGATGTAAAACAATTCTATCTTAAATTGCGTAAGGAAGAATATACAGTATTTTTATTAGATGACATTATGAAATTATCAACAGTATTTCAGTTGAATTTGTTTAAATGGTTATCATGTAATTCAAATTTTAAAAATGATGTATCTATAACAATAGATGATGCGAAAATTAGATTTTATGGTGATATATCTATAAGGACAGCAGATTTTATAAGAAAATTGGATAATGCAATAAAAAAAATAAATGCTAAGACAAATTTAAATGTAAGTTGTCAACGCATAAATAAAAAGGGAAGTAAAAAAATTGTTGTATTAAGATTTACAATAAAAAATATGTATAAGCGTGAAGAATAATACACCAAACAAAAAGATTTAGAATGCCAGTGATTTTTCTGGAACGGTAATTTTTTTTGTGAGTGAATTTAAAAGGTGAATTTTTTGTGCGGTAGTCGCACATATAAGATGTGTGTGAATTTAAAGGGAATTGATGCGCCAGCATCAAGGCGTGTAGTGCAAATTATGGGATATTGTAATAATTTTTTACTTTAAGTATTAAGAACTATCATATTATAAGTGATTGCAAAAAGTTATATAACAAATATAACGTAAAAAAATCTATTCTCCATTCTTAAGGGATTGCTTTCGGGCAGTCCTTTTTTATTAAATATGGCAAAAAAGATAATTAGTATAGAAAATAAAAAATTAACAAAAAGTTCATATTTTGTTCGTTGTATGTTTGGCATGTATGTCATATAATACAGTAAAGAACAGAGATGTTCTTTATATGCAAGCAGGACTTGCGGTGAAATTACAACCGAATGGTTGGCTCATAATGATTGTGGAATCGGGGTAGCAATCAAGTCCATTTATGGCGGGGCACTCTAAGGAAGCAGATTAAGCTGGCAGTGTAAACTGTGTTTGTATCCTGACCTGATAAAAAGAGCAAACAAAAATATGAAAGACCAAGACTCGATTGCATAAGTCGAGTCTTTTTTTTTATAGGAGAAAACATGAATTTAAAATACTTATCTGATGAATATTTAAAGTTAATGAACTATACATATTCATTTGGAATAGAAGATGGTGAAAAATTAGATGTTTCTTTTGATATTAAGGGATTTTATCATATATTGGGATTTGGAAAATTTGAAGATGTTACTATAGTGCGAATGGTAGAATTTGGCGTTTTAAGAAAAGAACAATTTTTTAAAGAAGTGCAAAATGAAAACATCACTTATTCTAAGTCAGAAGTAGATAAAATTGATAAGTTTATTGATAAAAATATAATACATTTTTGTGATGCAAAAAGGACTGCAGAAGTAAATAGAGTCTTAACTGATAGAATTCCATATTTTTCATATGAACAAATTATGGATTTATTTAAGTCTGATTTAGTTATATTATATGATCCTGATAAAGGATTAGATAACTGTAGTGTAGATGCCGATAAAATATTTTTCAAACTGATAAAACCTGAATATAAAAACTTATATTTATTTATTAAGGATGATGCTGAATCTCCTATATCTTTTTTTAGAGAATGTAGACCTAATCTTTATATTAAAACAAAGAAAGGTGAAAAAGAAAAGGAACAAAAAAAGGCAACTATAATTTACAAATCTGTATGGAATAAGAAACAAAATTTGATAACAGAATTTAATGTGAATTGGGAAAAAGTGAGATTTTATTATAGTCGTAATAAATCAAATAATTATAAGGCACAAATGAACGTGGAGAAATATTTTGAAAAAGGAACTGCTGTTCATTCAACAGATGTTAATTTAAGAATTATAGAAAATGATCAAAAAAAGCAAAAGTGTATTCTTTTACTTAAAAAATACGAATTAATATATAACTATATTTCTAATCCAGACAGTGATATTGCTATTGAATCGGCTATTATTCTTTTGGAAAAATATATGATAGATATTGAAAAAGAAGCAGCGAGTATTGATATTAAGGAATTACAGCGTAAAATAAATAAAAATAAAAACGATATTAGTCATTTTAACAATGAAAATAAGAGGCTGACAAAATTTTTACCTATGTTATTTGAATTAGAAAAAGAAGAAATTATTTGTGTATATCATAATTATTTTGAAAAAATAAAAGATATGAATGATAGTTTTTTTGAGCAATTAATAGATGCTTATAGAGTTTTTGAAAATATGTATTTGCCAAATCAGATTAAACAATTCTATAAAAATCTAAAATAGTAGGAATGAAAGTTGCGTATAAGATATAAATAAAACCTATAATGAAAGTTATGTTTGGATATTATCATAGGGATAATATTTTATTATAAAATTTGTAGATGTTTTAAGGGATTGCTTTCGGGCAGTCCTTTTTTATACAAGAAAAGCTGGCATTTAGCCAGCTTTCTTACTGTTCAGAATCATCCAGATTATCTATTGCATATTCACAACACTGAACCACTAATTGATTAAGTGAAATATTTTTATCAGAAGCCAATTTGTTAAGCTGTTCCAAGAGCTCAACAGGCAATCTAAATGTTCTGTTTTCATATTCTTGTTTTTTAATCTTAAATTTCATATAAATCACCCAGCTATATTTTAGTGTAGAAACGAATGATAATATACACTTGTATTTACAATATAAAATTATGTGCAAATAACACATTGATAATTAAAATATAGTGAGTTATACTGTTTATAGAAATAAAAAAGAATAAAAAAAGTTATACAGAAACTTCCAAAAATTTTTTTATCTTGCATATTAATAATAGAAGCTAAGAAAGGGGCAGTGCATATGGATAAAGACCAAGTTAAGTTACAGATTAATTTTCCACAGGAAGTAATACAAGGACTTGAGGAAATTGGTAAAAGTATGGGAATCAAGAGAACAGATGTAGTAAAAATAGCAGTAAAAAAATATGTAGATGAAAATAAAACCTAATAGGGATTAAATTCGTCTTATAGATATAACAAAAGAAAGGTAGGATATTTTATGAAGAAAAAATTATTTTCAGTGATGCTTGTAACAGCACTTGCAACCAGCTTACTTGCTGGATGCGGTAAAAGTAAAAACACAGAGGCAAATAACACACAAGTGGAAAATGTAACAGAACAGGCAAGTGAGACTAAAAAGGTTCAAAAAGTTACATCTGATATGGCAAATATTACAGGTAATCTTGGTACTGGTGTAGCATTAGATTATAGTACTGTTTCAACAGATACAGAAGAATACAAGACCATAGAAGAATATCTTAAAGATACAAATGCAACCTTTGAAATGTTTGATATTAATCTATTAGATAAGGATAAGAAGAAAGTACAACCAAATGGGGTTGTAGAAGTCACTGTAAAATTATCTGATAATATGAAAAATGCAGCTGGTGATGCATATGTTGTATTCCATAATCAAGGTAAGGATTTTACAAAGATTGCCTGCACAGAAAAAGATGGTTATGTGACATTTAAAACAACACATTTTAGTATCTATACAGTTGTAAAATACGATAGTAAGGATGAAGCAACAACAGAAAAAATCAATGCTGTTGAAGAAGAAGATATGGGAACAGATGAAGCTGGAAAAGCGGCATTAAAATCAGATGATGTAGATAGTCATATTGAAGCAATGAATAAGACTATGTATGTAACAGAAAAGTTGACAGTAAGAAGTGGTCCAAATAGTCAGTATACTAAATTAGGAACATTATCTGCTGGCGATAGCGTAACAGTGACAGGACAGTATGAAGAAAATGGATGGTATCAAATTGATTACAATGGTACAAAAGCATATGTAAGTGAATTATATGTAACAGAAACACCAATAACAGAAGATAATACTTCTAATGAGCAGACAACTGTTTCAAATACAGAAACTTCACAGAATACTTCATCATCAAATAATAGTTCATCAAATAGCAATACTTCATCTGGTGAACAGAATGTGGCATCAAATACAGGTTCATCAACACCAACACAAGAACCTGCACAGGAAACACCACAGCAACCAGCACAGACACAACCTACTGAGCCAGAAAAACCAAGTGATTCTAAGCATGTAGACATTCCAGATGGTGGAGAAACATGTCCATATGAAACATTAAAATGGACATATTATCAAGGACACTTTGGATTCTTTGTGTCAAGGAACGATCCAGATATACAAAGTATGGATATGCAAGTTGCATTATATCCAAAGGGTGGAACAGCACAGACAATTATGGTTGGTTCATATAAAGATACAGGAGTCGTGCAATTCCTATATAATGATGAAATGAATGAAAATACTGTTGTAATGCCTTAATAGATATGGATTAAATAAAAAAAGCTGGTTGAAAATGCCAGCTTTTTTATTTTTTAAAATTAAAATCCCTCATACTATTAGAGAGGTGATAAGAATGGAAAATATTTATTTCAAAATGAATAAGGCAATAAATAAAAACATTCCTAATTGTAAATGTAATGGATTAAAATTAGGAAAAACTGGTAAGAGTTTTCAAGGTAAAGGTCTTAAAAAAAACCAAAAATTATTTTTAATAAGCGAAGACGGAATAGTACAATGTATAAATTTATAATCCACACTTTTCAAAATTAATAACATACTGTAAATTACCTTTTCCTAAAATGTAATCATTTAATTCATCTATGTTGTTTAAAATTATATATTTAACAAGATCAGACGCTGATATTATACAGTCTATAATATCATTACTATTAAAATAAGATATGTTGATAGGTTGTTCGGGTTTAAATTTTTTGAATTCAGTATAACGATGTCTTCCATCAAGTATTAAATTACAATGTAAGGGTTTAAAAAGAATAGTAAGTATATCATTATAAGTGTGAGAATGAATACTATTTACTTCTGAATACACTCTATCAAATTCATCTTTAGAATTTTTTAAATCATTATCAAAATAAGTATTAAAATCAGTTAAGGAAAGATATTGTGTTGTTGAAGATTTGGCATATTTTTTATATATTAAATCAATATCCCAAGAAATAGAAATGTTTTCATCTGTTGGAAGTAAAAAATTATGCATATTAAATAATTCAGCAGTTCCTTTATAGATAGGACTCAATAAAGATGACTTTTCATATTTAATGTACATATTTTTATATATGTTTAGTTCTTCAACAAGAGTAGGCTCAATTTTAGAAATTTCATTTGTTACATAGTCTAAATATTTTAACATAATCATTATCTACCTTTCTGATTTAGGGTAATTTTATTATACAAGAAAAGCTGGCTAACCACCAGCTTTTTTATATGAAAAAATTCATAATATGAAAGTGCTATCTGGCATATTGGATATGCAAAGGTAAAGAAAGGAGGAATAGAAAAAAATGAATATAAAAAATTCAAAATACAAAATAATATTAGGTATTATTATGTTTTTAATGTTATTTTTTATAGATACAATACCTGCAAAGGCACTTACAAGTGAAGATTTTTCATATACAGAGTATGAAAAATATCCAGATGATGCTTCGTATGGAACTTCAACGGAAGCAAGATATAGTTATTCTAATGGGCATATATATGTTCAGATTCAAGTTGCCACCCATGCAACAAGAGGATATGATCATGTATGGATGAAAAATAGTAGTGGAACAGAATTACATTCTCGCTGGGTTTTAAGTCGTGCAAATGCAAGTTCTGAATGTGATACATCATATTGGGGGAATGGGGTGTATTGGTATCGTCGTTCATTAGATTGGGTAGACATTGGTGGAGCAAAGCCAAGTAGCCCAAACATTAAATTTTCATATGTAAATGGTACTTACACTTGTGATTTTAGTGGTACAGAAAATAATACTTCAAATATATACCATGATTATGAATGGTCTAATGGAAGTAGTTATGAATTTGTACCAGGAGATGGAACTTTAGTAGGTGTTACTGATTACATAACTTCATTCTATTACACAATAGATCAAAGCAGTGATACCAATGTTACCACAAGTAGCACTAAAACAACATCAGAATCAATTGATGTAACAGATTATTTTACAAGTGCAGAAGCAGGAACTTATTATATTCATATGCGTGCTTGTAGTTATACAGGTTTATTAAGTGATCAAACAAACTTAAAAATTGAAAAAGTTGATGAAAAAAGAACAGTAACAGTAAATGGTGGAACTGGAATAAGTAGTACAAGTGGTGGAGGATCTTATTATCCAAAACAAACAGTATCAATATCAGCTACACCATCAGCAGGTTATTATTTTAGTGGATGGACAAGAACAGCAGGAGCAGAAGTAAGTTTTGCTAATTCTAATTCTTCATCAACATCATTCACAATGCCAAACAATGATACAACAGTACAGGCAAATGCAACACCATATAAATTAGCAATTTATTATCATAAAAACTATGATAGTGATACAACTGCATCAACAAATACTTATTTGTATAAAGATGAAAAAAATTATGATGAAAATTACAGTATAAGAGAAACACCAGAAAGACCAGGTAATTATAGTTTCCATGGTTGGTCAAATAAGGCTGAATGGGAGAAAGGTTCATCATTTAGTGGTTCAAAAAAAGCACAAGAATGGGCAACATCAGTTGGTGGAGACGGAAATACATTAACAAATTCTGATCGTAATATTCATTTATTTGCACAATGGAAAAAGACTATAACATATACATTTAAGTATTGGAATGGAACACAAGGAACTGAAAAAACATCAGAAGTAACTTGGTATAATGCAGATACTGCTAATAAAACCATGACTATCCCAACCGCATCAACAGGTAATAAATCAAGAAATGGACAAACATGGACATTTGATGGTTTTGATGAAAATGATAGTTATAGAGATAGTGGAAATTGTAGTATATCATCATCAACAACAACATTAACAATTTCAGTAGGCGGTAGTGATAAAACATTCTATGCAAAATATCATACAGATATAGTAATGACCTATATTGATTATGGTACAGACAAACAATTAACAAGGTCTGACACAAAAACAGCATATATGAACTGGAATTATACAAGTCATACTACACCAACATTTAGGATGCCAAATGAAAACACTATGAAATACACAGAAGCAACAGCAAAGTGTAAGCATAGTTATGATAGTAATAAAGGTGATGAAAATTCAAATTCAAACTATACAAGATGTACATTATGTAAGCAAGAAGAATGGACATCATTAGGTTGGTCATTAGATACTGGTTCAAGCTCCAATATAGACCAAAGACAAGGGGCTGATTATTCAGATCATAATAATGTAAATAAAACATTCTATGGAAGATATTCAAAGGGTGTTAAATTAACATATGATTATAATGGTGGTACAGGAAGTCAATTATCAGATACTTATACAAGAGATGCAAATGCGGCAGATGTATCTAAAGCAACAACAAAGGCTTATACATTACCAGCAGGAACATACACAAATAATGGCGTAGATAAATATAATTTAGGCGGTTGGACAGGAGTAAAAGTATCTGCAAATAAAGACTTTAATATATCTACATTAAATACATCTACAAATATTGTTGGTTACAATGAAGGAAATGAATACAAGGAAAAATTTGTATATATACCACGTGTAAGTGAAACAATATATGCATCATGGACAAACCAGACAGCACAAACAAGTATTGAACCAAAAGTAAATGTTGTAAAATCAGTTGTTTGGAAAACACCAAGTAGTGATAATAGTGCAGTAGATTATGATAATTTACAAAATATAGATGTAGATGGAAAAGCAATTGTAACTCTTAATATATTAGTTACAAATACAAATGGATATAAAGTATCAAGCTTTAAGGTTGATGATTTTATTAATACCGATATGTGGGATTATAAATATAGTGTAAACACTTCTGGTGGGGTAAATTATGTTGGTTATAACAATGGAGGAATCCATATAGAATTACCATCAACAGATTCAAATGCAACATATACTGTAAAATATGAAATACAGTTAAAAGAGCCTTATTGGAATGTAACAGAAGATACAAAACTATATATTAATAAGATTCCAGATGTAAATAAATACTTAGATTCATTAACAAATAAAGATGCATATTCAAAATATGATACAGCAAAGAACTACAATAGTGTAGCTGGAACAGTAAATTACAGCAATATGTATTATTGTGAAAGCGTTAACACTGAAAAATCATATGTAAGAGCAACGTATAATATTAAGAATGGTCGTATACGTGGAACACAAAGACACGTACACTATGCAACACCATATTTAGTAATGAGACAAGTAAACTGGATTCCATCAACACAACAAATTGGAATAACAAGTGATACAAACAATATTTATCGTAATATTGATAGTAATTATCAAAATACTTACTTTGTAAGATATGATACAAAGGGTGCATATTCATTATTTAACTTATATGAATTATCTCAATTAAAAAGAAGTTATTCATATTATCAAATTACAAATAACTTAATGGATATGAAATCTGTAGATAAGACACAAGAAGTAATTGATAATGCACTTGGCATAAGTCAAGATAGAAGCAATACTTGGAGTAATACAACAAGTAGTAAATTATCAAATGGATTCAGAGCAGTAGATTTATTAAAAGTATCATCAGCAGATAATGTTCGTGGTAGTGTAACCACCGCTGGATATATATATCCATATGGATCATTAACAACATATGATACAGACTATGCAACAAATCAAGATGGATTAAAATTTAGTGTATATCCATTTGTAAGAACTACAAATAGTAAGCAAAATAAGACTTTTGAAACAACAAGAGATACATCTAAATTAGCAAATCAAAGACTTGATTTAACAATAGATGCAACTGATCCAATAATAACAGCAGATAGCAATATCAAGACAAAATCAAGTACATATGGTGAATGGACAGACAGTGATGGATATATAGATATTAACTTAGTCAATAATTCAACAAATCCAGTAGCAGCAACAAAGACATTAACATTCAAATTCAGAGATGATGTATCTGGTGTAAATAGTCCATTGGCAACTAATGAAGATTGGATTAATACATCAAGTGATAATATAAAAGTAAAATTAGAACGTGTAGATAATGATCCTGTAACAATATTTGATTCAAAAGATACAACTGACAATCAAAGTGATTATGTGAAGGTGACATATGACAATACAGATTCAATGAATAAGACTGGTAATATTAAAGTAACATTAGATCCAACTAAAAAGGAGTTACTTGGACACTTAAAACTTACAATTCGTGTATATGATAATGTATGTAACTGGACAGAAAAGACATATGATATATATTCATTCTGTTTAACAGGAGCTATAGAAATAACAGATACAATACCAGATTATGAAAATAGAAAATTATCATTAAATAAATTCAGAAATGGTGAACTTGGAATGGTTAAAGTAAGTGCAGGTGGATATGCAGATCGTGTAACAGTGGACTTTGGAACATATCTTGATAAGTTATATAAACAAGATATAAATAAACGTAAAAATTTTGCAAACGACAATGTAACTACAATAAATGGTGATTATCCAAATACAGATGTCATAGGGGTAAGCGGAACAAGTCAAGACAGAACAATGACATATTTACCATATGATATGCAGGTAAATACCTGGGGATATACACAAGATACACTTGGAGGCTTAAAACTTCAAAATGTAGAATCTAAAAAAGTTCAGACAACAGTAAAAAATGATATTTTACAAGCTCACTTAAATGATTTGATTGAAAGATACCAAGGTATTAAAAATAGTAAAGGTTATCCAATAGAAAAGGGTTCAGATTATACAATAATAGATAGTACATTATATACAAATCCAAAAATGAATGGAGATGATATAACAAGTTATGATAATAGATATGAACTTGGTGGGGAAACTTATTACAACGGAGTATTATATCCATCATACATTACATTAGATGGAACAACTGGAATAAATATAGTTTATGATACTACTGAAGGTGATAGTAAAATGTCAGCGAGTGTAGAGGAACAAACAGAAATAATAATAACTAACTGGACAGCAGTAGGAAACAGCTATCAAAGACCATTTATACATTATTTCTATATGCCACTTGAAGCAAAAACAAAATCAACAAGTGATCCATATTATGTAACACTTACAGAATATAAAGATAGTGAAAAAACTTTCAAACATTCAGTAAGTATAAGATTGTCATTCTATAATAATGAAGTACCAAGAATACTTGAAACATATATAAAAGATAACTAATCTTTTGGGAGGCTGGAAACAGCCTCTTTTTTATTGAAAAAAAGCATACTGATATTAAAAATATAAGGAGAAAAAGAAGATGTCACCTCTAATAATAAAAAGTAAAAATAACCAAACTACAATATCACAAATGTATCAGACAGATACTGATATAGCAAATGATTTTTCTGAAATAATAGATAAGATTATTATTGATATTTATTTAAAAGATAATATTTTTTTTAAAGATAAAACATTGATAAACTTGTCGAATGAAGAAAAAATAGAGTTTGTTAAAGGAAAACGAAAAGAAATATTAAAGATGATGCAAGAAAGTCCATTTTTACAAGAAGAATATATAAATTCATGTGAGAGTAGCTTTAAAATGACATCTTGTGTAAAATGTTGTTGTTTTGGAATATATGAAGATGAATATAATAATTGGATAAAAGAAAATCCAAATGGTGTTTATTGTGATGTATGTCAGCATAAACAAGATGATTTTAATTAATGCAGGAAAATGAATTTTATTGTATAATTCATAATAAAGTTATTAGTTTAGAAAGGGGACTTATTATGGATTGCACAGGTGAAAGTACAAGAGCAAAAATTTATAACGAATATGATATTAAAGCTATAGGATGCATTGTATTATATGGTGGTAGAGAGGTAAAAAGTGATGCTGGGGGGAAATTAATAACTGATAAATATTATAAATTTTTATGTATACATAAAAATGATGGACATCATGAATTTATACAATGTGGTTATCCAACAGCAAAACTTATATGTGATGCAAAGGGAATAGAACTTCCTTCTGAATTTAATCCGTTTAAAGGCACTGGTGGTATTGGAAGTAGTAAAGGTGGGAAAAGTGTTAGTCCAAAGAACAAAGGTCGTAGGCAACTGATTTCTGCTATTATGCTGTTTGTTACATCAAAAGATGATATTTTAAAACCAGAAACAGCTATTTTTAAAGTGAAAGAACGAATTGAAAAAAATATGTATTCTAATTTGGAATTGCGTGATGTTAAGGCAGTAAATACTATATTAGGAAATTTCCATACAAATATTACTAAAATAATTACAGAATTAGGACTGCATGGGACAGTAAGGAAATATAATTTTGACATTTTGATAAAAATGATAGATGATAATAAAATAACTCCAAATAACTATAGATAAAAACACCTTCGGGTGTTTTTTTTATACAAATCTTTTTCAAAATACGTTACAACGGTCATATTAAATATATAGAGAAAAAAGAAAGGTGGCATATAAATGGCAAAAATATATGGATATTGTTTTATGGTATCAACAAGAGGAAAGTATGAAGAAAAGTTAGCTGAACAGGAAAAAGCAATTAAGGAATTATATCCAGAAGCAGAGATTATAAAAGAAGTAATGGGATATGAAAAATACAAAAGACTTAAATTCAATGACTTAGTAGATAAGTGTGAAAAAGGGGATATCATTGTATGCAGTGGCTTAGAAAAATATTGTAAAAGTACAAAAGAAATCATCAGTGTATCAGATAAATTATTAAGTAAGGGTGTAAAAGTACATATCATCAATATTGGGATATTAGATGATAGTGCAACTGGAAAATTTATATATAAAACATTACAAGCATTTAATCAATTCCAGCATGAATGTAAGTTAGATAAAATGAATACTGCAAGAAAACCAGAAAATGCAGGACGAAGAAAGAAATTCACAAAAGAGCAATTGGATAATGCTATAAAAATGTTAGAAAAAAATAGCTATAAAGAAGTTGCAGAAAAGACAGGAATAAGTGCTGGAACATTATGGAGGGAAAAGAAGAGTAGAGAAATAAAAGAAGAAAATCAGTAATTATCAGTAAAAAAGGATTTTTTATGCTTTAAGGTATAAAGTATCGACTAAAACATTTTAGATGTAAAAACCACGATAATTATCGAAAAAATTCGGTTCAAAAGACAAATTCCCAGAAGAAAGCAATATAATAAAATCTTGGAAATAAAAAATATTGCTAAATACAAAAAACTCTTGACAATGATCTGTTTATGGCATGATATAAATATCAATAAAATATGTCTTGTGTAAGCCGTATTTTGTAAAAGTAGAAATACTAAGTTAAATCACATTCTATATAGTCTTATTTAGCCTATATAGATTAAAGTCGAAAGGCTAAATGTAACTTTTAGGTGGTCTTATAAAAGCCCACTTGAAAAATAGGAAAGGGAACTGGCAACAGTTCCCTTTCCTCATATAACGAATAAGGAGAACTATACCAATGAGAACAATGGTTTTTATAGATTTTCAAAATTTTGATATTAATATGCATAGTTATTATAATAATAATCCTAAATTGACATTACCTAAAATAACATATCCTAAATTAGCAAAAGAATTAACTGCAAGAGTAAATTTAGATAATGTTGAACTTGTGAAAACATATATATTTGCATATAAGCCTTGTGATGATTTAATGAAGCTGTCAAAATATTCGATTTATTATAATTGGCTTAATGGAATGAAAAATAAACCATATATTGAAGTAATAGAGGGAAGTCAGGTAGTAAGACCAACAAATAAAGCTGTGCCTGTTAATATAGCAGATTCAACAACTTATGTAACTGAAGAAAAAGGAACGGATATAAATATTGCTGTTAATATGATTTCTAAAGCATATACAAATGCATATGATGTAGCAATTTTAGTTTCTGGTGATACAGATTATCTTCCAGTTGTAAAACAATTGCATAATATAGGAAAGATTGTTGTGCTTGCGACTTTACCACAGCAAAATATTAGTAAGTATAAGGGACTCTATGATCAACATATAAAAATTACAGATGAAATATTACAGAAATGTTTAGCACCACAACAATAGTACAAGGCAGGTTGAAATATACCTGCTTTTTTTATACTTGAAATACACCACAATATATAGTGTTATAAAAGGGAAGTAAACCACAATATAATGTATAGAATTCGGCTGGAGACGATAGAAATATTTTTTGTTAGTAAAACATCATAAATATAAAGTTGTCCTAATATGTCCTATATTGTCATATTGTGCTTTTGGAAATGAACAGCTAATATATATTTATAAGTTGTTACATTTGTTACGAAAGAAAGTATTAATATGAAGATATAAAAGCTGTGACAGGAGGTAAATTATATGTCAGAGACAACAAGAGAAGTGTTAGATAGCTATCAAAAAGTATTTAGCGGCGATTGTTATAAAAATATGGAAATGGTTGTGGCAGCAGTAGGGGCTGCATGTAAATCCTTAATGCAAGTTAATGGTAATGAGCAGATACAGGCATGGCAGGATGCTTTATATGATCCAGAAAGTTCTATTAATAAATCTATACGTGCCGTGGTCTAAATATCCTAAACAAATCCAAATTGAAAAATTAGCTGGTTTGCAAGTAGGATTGCAAACCAGCTTGGAGATTATATACCACAATATGATATAAAATCATTATCATCATTACAAACATTTAATTTTGATAAGATATTTAATAAAGATACTGAAATTGGCAAAAACTTTACAGAAACATATGACTATGCATATAAAACAGCAGAAAAGTATGTTGGAGAACCAGATATTGATAAAGAAGAATTAAAAAGCACCATTATAGAAGAAATTAAAAATAAAGCACTGGGAAAGTCTGATATTGTAAAAAGTAAGTTTCAAACATATGTATATGCATTATTGGGTATAAGTATTACATGGATGTTTTTATATTTGTTACAGGAAAAAGTTGATAGTGGTTTTGTATATTTTTTAATTGACAATTTTTTAAATCCAACAATTCAAAATATAATGTGTGATTTCATTAAAGAAAAAATAGGAGTATCATCAGAAAAAAATATAACTATAAATATTCAGAATGTGAATATTGGTTGCACATTTTATGAACCAGAAGTACAGAATAAATAGTAAAATATGAATTCATATAGGTGTCGGATTTTGGTATAATTTAGGTATCACAAAAGGAAATGGAGGGCTAAATATGCCAAGAAAAAACATATTTTCTGGCAAGTATGAACCAGATAAGGACACTTGCACAGAAGCAAATGAAAGTAATGTTGCCAGATTCAGAACAGCAATGTTAAAGTTAGACAGAATACATAATGATGATAACGAAAAAGATCTGACCGAAAACATTATGCAGTTATGCTCCAGAAATAATAAGACTGGGGAAAAAATTGAATTAAGTGCTGGTTATGAATTTGAAGATGCCATGGACTGGCTGGAAAAAGTTTATAATGATGTGGATGCTGATTTAATGATAATGGCAATAGACCAATTAGCAGAAAGATATGGTTATACATCAGATATGGATGAAACTATTGAAATTGAGCAAGAGGATAAGTGGCGTTGTTGGGAAACTTTTGAAAGTGTAATTAATAAAAGCATAAGAACATATGGTTCACTTCCAACAGCAAAACGACAGGAAGATTTTAAAACAAGAATAGCTGCAGGATATAGATTATATGAAATGGAAAGCCAACCAAGACAGCGTGTACACAGAGGTGAAATCTGGAGGGTAGAAGTGCCGACAGGTGTAGGAAGTGAAACAACTGGTATGAGATGGGCGCTTGTAATATCCCAAAAGGCACATACAAAAGGAAGTTATACATTTAATGCTGTTTATTTAGATGGACAAGCAGTTAAAAAAGTGCATGGCAAATGGAAATAACAGAAGCGGATCTGGAATATGGTGATTTAATAAAGGAAACAGAAGATAATAAGTGTAGAATCAATCTTACAGATATATACACATTAGATAGAAAGCGATTAATGGATTGTAAAGGAAAAGTAAATAATGCATTTATGAAAAAAGTAATGACAAGAATTGCATCACAATTAGGAATCACATTAGATAGTGGATGTACAATAGAAGGTATTTAATTTCAAGTTATTGCATAAATTCAAAATACATATTATAATTGTCTCATTGAAGATATGGAGATTATACATTTCTAACTGCAAGTTAGATATTGCTGGTGGAAAACCAGATATTGCTGATAGAAAATCAGATAGTACCAATAGAAAATTGGTGTAGGGTAAACAGGAGTAGTGAGTGACCTCGTTTATACTGAATCATAGCTTCACAAAAAACACATCTGGAAACAGGTGTGTTTTTTTCTTGCTTTTAAATGACTGAAAAAATATATTATACATGATCTTGTTTAACTACCTATTCATATTCTTTGTGAATAGATGAACAGCTATCTTTCGGGGTGGCTGTTTTTCTTTTTGTCTGTAATCAATAGCTTAAATTTTCCAACTTTTGAATTACTTAATACGCATATTTTAAATGTACTATATTAGAAAGTTTGAAAAAGAGGAGGGGTATGAATGGGAAATATAGTAAATAAAATCAAGTTAAACGCAAGAACATTAAAAATAGTTGCTGGTTCAACAGCAAGTGCAGCATTAGTAAGTACATCATTTGCATTTGCAAGTGGTACAGCTACTACTGGTACAGCTGAAGGTTTAGTAAAAAATATGTTAAGTTATGTATTTGCAATATTCAAGTATATAGGTTGGTTACTTTTAGCATGGGGTATCGGTCAATTAGTACTTGCATTTAAAAATGAAGATGCAGATAGCAAATCACGTGCAATGATGTTAATTGTTGTAGCTATTATTCTTACTGTAATAGGAACAATATTCAAGGGTGTTATGGGAATTACGGTAACAAGTGCAACTATTTAATAAATTTACGTTTAAGTGGGAAGAACTCTTTCGGGAGTTCTTTTTTTATGCAGAAAAATGGTTGTTAAAAAGCATCGCAGGAAGATTTTCTGAAAGAAAATGGGTTCCTATGATGGTAAAAGAAGGGACTTCAAAAAGTATACAAAATAGCTGTATAGCTTTTTACTGTCAAAAATTCAAAGGGGGACTTTTTGGAAGCTGTCAAAAATATTACAAGACTTTTTAGGAGTATCTGTCATTCTATTAGTAAAATAATAGAAAGGAAGTGGTTAAATGGTATACGGCTATCATAGAACCAGCACACGTGAGCAACACTTAGATCGTGGTATAGCTGAAATTACAAAATATTGTGAAGAACATAATATGAAATTAGAAAAAGTATATACCGACCAGCAGACAGGCAAGAATTTTGAAAGAGCCAGATACATTGTTTTAACAGAAGATGTATTAAGGGCAGGTGACACATTAATTATCACTGAGATAGATAGACTTGGAAGAACTAAACAAGATACATTAGATGAACTTAGAAAGCTAAAAGAAAAGAATGTGCGTGTTATGGTTTTGGAACTTCCAACAACTTTAATAGATTATTCCTCAATAGATAATGAAATGGCAAAAATGATGATGGAAACAGTCAATAATATGATGATTGAATTATATGCATCTATGGCGGAAGCAGAAATGCATAAAAAGCAAAAAAGGCAAAAAGAAGGATATGAAGCATTAAAAGCAAGGGGCGAATGGGATAAATTAGGCAGACCAGCGGCAATAGATTATAAAAAATTCTGTAAGGAATATGAAAAAGTTGAATCTGGAAAAAAGAGACCATGTGAAGTAATGAGGGATTTGAAACTAAATGAATCAACTTATTACAGATATAGAAAAAGATATTTAGCAGAACATAAAAAAGGGGAGTGATATAGATGGGATTAAAAAGAAAAATCATAGCTGTATCACTTTATTTGATTATGATGTTGGGTTGTATAAATGTAAATGTGATAGATGCAAAAGCATCAAGTTTTACATTAAGTGCCAATAATGATAATAGTGCAAATGATAGACTTGGTGCAGTAGATCTTGATTGGTCATCATATTCAAAAAAGAATGTAATGTTTAAAGGCTATCAATCAAAAGATGGTGGTAAAACATGGCAAACAATTTCATTGATGGATTATACATCAGTAAAAGAAATAAAGGTATTACAAATATATCCAATAGAAAATGCAAAAGGACAATTAAAAACATGGATGGAGACAAATGGATACGGCAAAGGTATCATTAAGGTAGATAGTGTATATATAGATGATTTTAATAATAATCCTAATGCTTATTTATCAAAAACAAATGGTAAATGGAATTATGATGTGTTATTTTTGGGAACATGGGATAGTAACAACAGCAAAGATTTAAGTGCAGCTTCAAAATCATTAACAGAATCATATATTAATGATGGTGGTGGTTGCATATTTGGGCACGATACAATACGTTGGGATACATATAACACAGCAGGTGCATTACCAAATTTTACCTCACTTGCTAAATATGTTAATATAACACAAAATTTATATTGGGCAGAAGGAAAAAGTAATGCAAGTACAAGTGTAAAAATAATAAAGAAAGGTTTATTCACAACTTATCCATGGAATATTGGTGAAATAGGAACTGTGTTGAAAATACCTGCTGCACATAGTGTAGGACAATCGGGAAATGGAGATATATGGTTAGAATTTGTAAATCAAACTGCAATACCAGAAGGGGATAAAGGCAATTTTTATTTAACCACATACAACAACTGTGCAATGATACAGACAGGACATAGTAATGGTGCGGCAACAGAAGATGAACAAAAAATAATAGCAAATTTAATATTTTATAATTATCAATTATCTGAAGCAACATCTGTTACAGATAATTCAGCAATGGATACAACGGCACCAAATAAACCAAAAGTTACCGAAAAAGATTCAAAATTTTATTTTAGTGCAACTGATAATGGAACAACATATAAACATAAAATAGAAGCATATGCAAAAAATGATACCAGTACACCAATAGATACATCTAATATAACAACAAGTACAGTAACAACAGGAATAAAAGGATATAGATATTTATATGACAATAACAAAGACACAGTAATAACATCACAAAATGGAACGGAGGTTACAAGTGATGCTATACCTTATAGTAATGAAGGCGGTTATTTACATGTAGCATCAGTTGATAATGCAGGTAATATATCAGAAACCACAACAATAGTATCAAAATATAAAAATAAATACGAACACTGGGCATGGGGCTTCAAAAATGAAGGTAATAACAGCAATAAAACAGCCTTTTTATTACAAACAACATATGGAGAAGAAACATATGGGGAGGAATTTACACCAGATGCAAGTTATGCATTAACAGTGCCAAATGGATTTTATTTAGCACCAAGATTTGGAAATGGACAAATAACAGGTAAGTGGACAACATTTAACTTTGGAACAAAAATAACACAACCTTCTTATGCAATGAACTTTGAATATGATTATTATCCAACAGATTATACAATAACGTATAATTTAGATGGTGGAACAAATAGTAGTTCTAATCCAGACAGTTATACAGTATTATATGGTGTAAAATTTGCAGATCCAAGTAAAAAGGGGTATGATTTTTTAGGTTGGTATGATGCAAATGGAAATAAGCTAACAGGAATCAATGAAGGCTGCTATGCAACATTTGCTGATACTGAAGATTTGTATAATAGATTAAACAAACGAACAACAGGGGATATAAGTGTAACTGCAAAATGGAAGAAACATGATTATTCTATAACAACAAATAAAACTGGAAGTGGTGCTATTTCAAATAGCGGTATAGTAACATACACAAATAATACATCAGTATTTATAATACCAGCCAAAGGATATACAACAAGCAGTTTAAAAATAGATGGGGTATCAGTAACACCAGTAACAAAATATAATTTCTTAAATGTAGAAGCTGATCACAAAGTAGAAGCAACATTTACAATAAGTCAAGATAGAAAGATGGAGCTTATGCAAAAGGAATATAGTTGGATTAATCTAAAATTATAATATGAAATTGACAGCTTCGGCTGTCTTTTTTATTGTGGAAAAATGGTATTAAGTATATAATCAATCTAAATGACAGGAGGGATTATATGGGAAAGATAGATACTTTACAAAAATATATAGATGCGTGTGATGAAAAAAGAAACAATAGGCATGATAAATATGAATTTATTCAGCAAGTATTTGGTGTTTATGATAATGAAATTGAAAATATTCATAGTGGATTAGATATGTACAGATGGGGACATGATGGAAAGACACCAGATTATGATGGTGACATTATAAAAATAAAAGAAAAATTGATTAATTATAAAGATAACTTAGAGATGGAAGAAAAAAAGCGAAAAGATGAATTAGAACTTGCAAGATTAGGTCAGAATAATATAAATTTATCAGCAAATGCAAATAATTCTAATAATATCAATATAAGTGTTACATTGGAACAGGCGATAAAGAATATTGAACAGATTCCAGAAGAAATTATGTCAAAAGATGAGAAGGATGATTTGGAGGATAAATTATCTGGAATAGATGCAGCAGTAAAAAGTGGGAAGAAGGAAAAAGCAAAAGAAAAAATAGCAGGAGTTTTAAAGTTTTTGGCTGATAAAGGCGCAGATGCATTAATTGCAATGTTACCATATTTAGGACAAATGGCTGGAATGATACAAAATATATAATATGCATGGAGAGATAGAAAAATGGATAATATAGAACAAAGAAAAAAGCTTGCTAATATATTAAAAATAGCCCAGAATACAGCAAAACCAGACAAATGTATTGTGTGCGGAGAAACACAGACAAGTTTTTGTAATTCACATTTAATCCCACAAATGATATTAAAAACAATTGCAGAGGAGGGAAAATTATTACATGCTAATGCATTAGTAGGAGTAGAGATATTAGATATAGAAAAGGGAATTAATAATGCAGGTACATTTCATTTTATATGTAGGAAGTGTGATGGAATATTGTTTCAAGACTATGAAAATAGGGAGGCATTGAAAAATTACCCGTCTGATAATATGTTGGCAGAGATTGCAATGAAAGATATGTTGTTAATGCTTAGTAAACGAGGCGAAGAAAAAGAAATTTTTAATATTATACAAAGAGAAAGTAATATATTTGAAAACAAAGGAATTTTGGATGAAATTCAAGATTTAGATACAAAAGAATATTTAGAGGATTTTAGATTTTACAAAGAAATAATTGATGGAAAAAAATCAGGATGTTTTCAAATATTATATTGGAAAAAACTTCCTTATGTTACACCTGTAGCGGCGCAGTCACCTATTGCAATATATAAGGATATGAATGGGGATATTGTAAATGATGTATATAGTGAAGATCCTAATTATAGAATACAAAATGTGCATTTATGTATTTTCCCAATTGAAAATGAGACAATCGTATTATTATTCTGCCATAAAAAAGAAAAAAATTATAAAAAGTTAAGACATCAACTAAATAGTATTTCAGAAGAAAAAAAGTTAATGTATATAAATTACATAATGTTTGCATATACGGAAAATTATTTTTTTTCCAAGAGTGTACAGAAAAAGATAGAAGCAGATGAAAACTTGAGAAAGCTTAGTAGAGAATTAAATGGGTTACCTAATTTTGGATATATGAATACTGATAGTATTTTAGATAAATATGAACCAGTAAAGATGGAGGAAATCCCCAATTTTTTATCAGAAGAATATAGTTTACAGGTGGAATAGTATGGTATATTATGTATTTTTAGATACAAATATTTATGAAGAAAGTAATTTCTCATTTGAAAATGGTAAATTTACCAAATTAAAAGAAATGACAGAAACAGGAAAGGTTGTATTGTTATATAATGAAGTAATATATAGAGAAGTGAAGCAACACATTGAAAGTTATATAAAAGAAGCTGTCCGAGAATACAATGTTGCTGTAAAAAACAAAGGTTTTGCTCCTTTTAGAAACATTAAGGAATGGAACGAACATTTGGAGTTACTTGACGAACAGAAGTTAATTGAGCAGCAGTGGAAAGCATGGGATGCTTATTTAAGTTCGTGTTGTGCTATTAAAATTCCAACAAAAAATGTAAATGTGGATGTTATTTTAGATAATTATTTTAAGAGATTATTGCCATTTGAGAATAAAAAGCCAAATGAATTTAAAGATGCTATAACAATAGAATCTATTTGTGATTATTTTGAAATTATAAAGAAAAAAGAATTTGCGGAAGAGCTATTTGTTGTGGCGGCGGATAAGGGAGTAAGAAAATCATTTAGAAATGAAAAATCAATAATTTCTTTTGATAATCTAAATAAATTTATAAACTATATTATTTTACATACAGAATATTTGGCTGTTGCAATTAATAAAGAAATAGAAGGTGGGATATTTGATGATTTTATACAAAAGCATATCGTAGATCAAGTGTATTTAGCGAATTGTAATATAGAGGATTTCTATGATGCTTTTCATATTGATGATGTTGAATATATGAACAATGAAGTAGGGTATATTGATATCACAGATGAAGGAACGGCAGAGGTTACATTAGAAATGTCGGCAAAAATTTGTGTAGAATATACTGAGAGAGATGAAGATAATTCATTTTATGATAGAGAAGAAGATAGATATTTATGGGAAGAATTCATTGAATATAGAGAATATCATGAAGTTTCATTTGAAGCCGCAATGATTTTAAATATTGGTGAGTTGGATGAAAAAATAATAAAAGAAAAAGTTAATCAATTCAATGAATTATTAGAAGAATTTAATGAGTCAATTTTAAATATTACTGTTGAACCTGAAACGATATTTATTCCGAAGGGAACAATTATTTCAATGAATGGATGGACTCTAATTAAAAGAGAGGAAATTAGAAATACAGTTGATGATTGGAATGAGGAAGAGTATACAGGAGATAAACCTTATACAATTTGCCCAGATTGCGGAAGTCCGATATCATTTGAAAATGATGGGGGAAATGGTTTTTGCATAGATTGCGGATCAAGACATTAGAGGTAGTGTATGAAAAATTATATTTGGGATGGAGAAATAGATATGGGATGGGAGGATATGAAGTCCTATCTTATAGAAGTTTCAAATAAATTTATACAGAAGGTGCTTATTTTAGCAAATCAGTCAAATAATATTGTTGTAAAAAAATTAGTAAATGAAAAAAGTATGCAGCGATTCGAGGCAGTCATTGATGCGTTGTCTGAAAATATGGAGGATATATTTTATTATGAATATGAAGATATAGAGGGCAGTGTTGTTAGCGGACTAAAAATGAAATCTTGGATATTGTTAGGAGCAGCAACAGAAGTTGTATTGCAAGTATTTTTATCAATATATATTGAAGATTATCAAAGTGCAAATTGGCAACAATGGGAAAAATTTTCAGAAAGAGAAGTGAAAAATGCTATTTTTGATACCCTTAATAAATTGATTGAGGAAGGAAAAATAAAAAAGGAATATGTACGTTCAATAAAGGAAGCTGTGCGTGATGAAATTAAATATCACGTAAAAGTGCATCCTGTAGAAAAGGTAATGTTGGATGAAATAATTTCCTTTTATGAGAAAAATGAAATATTAGATCAGAAGGACATAGAAGTATTAAGAAGTATACAAAAAAATAGAAATTGCATTCATGCTTACATGGATCGAGATATTGGCTTGTGGTCTGATTTTCAATATTGTATAAGATTCTTTTGCGCTTTGTTAGAAACATTGACATTTAGGATGCCAGAAGAAGTATAAATGAATAATATGTAATGACTTTTGCACATTGGAAGTATCACGACCTTTGTGCATTAGGAATGATAGAAAATGCCTTATGATGCAAAAATGCATCATAGGGCATTTTTGTGTAAATGGGGGTAGGGGTTCCCATTTACGAAATACGAAACAAATACTTTTGTGAAGTATTTCTTTTATGAGATATGCCAGACCTGAAAAGGTCGGGAATGTCCATAAAATCCCCGTAGGGCACTATATTTTGAACGTAGTTCAAAGTATAGTGCCACCTTGAAGCTTTCAACACACTAATGAGGTTTTGATTAGTGAATAATGCACATTATGAACAAAAGCATATTGGGAATGAAATGACCTTTATGCTTGCGGTGAATTTTGTGCATTATGAACGGTTATAACTTACTACTATTTGTAAAGCTGGGACTGGAAAGCTGAAAGGTGAGCACTATACGAAATATAGTGCAGCAAAGCTCCCTACGGCGGAATAAAATAGCTATAGGAATGAAGCAGGACAAACTTTGCTGGCACAAGCCAGCATTGAGCGTCCTGAGCAATGGATAGCTATTTTATGTAGCGTGCGACAATTGATTTTGCTGCATTTTTGCTTAAAATAATTTATTTTGGCTATGCAGAAAACCAGTAAATTCAAGGCGTTACAAACTTATTAGATAATTGGTCTTACTGGGTAAGGGTAACAGGCTAATTTTATGATTACTGTACAGATAAAAAAAGACCAATAATTCAACGCTTTTAGATTATCAGTTTAAATAAAAATGATTAGTAATCTTATAGTATTCGATATCAATTATGTATAATAAGATTATCAATCTAAAAAATTGTACAGCAATCCTGATAACTTAAATTAAAAATTAAAGATAAAATTGTAGGTAATCAAAATTATTCTGACTGGGCGCAAAGAAAATCATATTAATAGTAGAAATAAAATTAATAAATTATATTTAATAGGAGGTATGTTGAATGACGATAAAAGACTTTAATAGATTATCGCAAGATAAACAGATAGAATTATTGACTAAAAGATTAGGAGAAATGAAAAAGGATAAATTGAAGACCGCAGATTTTACGAATAAGGAATTTAACTTTTCGTGGCCATCACAAAAGATTAGAGATTTTGGATATTGGTTTGACCAAACAAATTATTGTTTGAAACGATATGCCAGAGATGGTGAAATGGTAATTTCGGAAAGGGAATATGAAAAATTGAAAAATTCAAAAGAAGAAAAGGAAAGCGTTTGCAATAAAGAATATGAAAAAGTTATAGCGGAACAGAAAAGACAGATTGAAGAACTAAAAAAGCAAAGTGGTATAGAAGCTATGATGCAGCCATATTTAGATTGTTCAAATAAGTATTTTTATGTGAAACTTCCTGTAAGTGTAATTGATAAATGGAATGAATATGTAAAAATACAATTATATGGGAGACAACATGCATTTGAAATTGCATTAATAAAATATATAAATAAATACGATCACGAAAAAGTCTTTGATAGAGCAAAACATTTTAATGACATGTCAAAAGCGGATGTGGAATATAAAACATTTACAATAAGCACTTCAGAAAAAATAATTGATTTATGGAAAGAATATTGTGGCAAAGTAAATGTATTTACCACAGCACAATTTACAGCAGATGCATTAATGGAAGCTATGAATATAACAGTTTAAGATGCATATTTAATTAGCATGATAATATAATTTAGATATTTAAACCTATATAAAATATGTTAAAATAATAAAAGTAGTTATAATTTTAGAAAGGAAAATTATTATGATACTTTTATTTAGCGTAGTAAGTATTTTTGTACTATTTGCTTTAAAATATTTTATTGACAAGAAGGATAATGCAAATATAAAGGTTAAAGAATTCATAGTTAGTAAGAAATTTCTTGAGACAGTAACGGAATTAATTGTTATAATACTTGGTGCAACAATAGCCATTAATTTTACTAATATACAAGAAAAAAAGGAAAATAAACAAAGAACAATAGCATTATTAGAAGCCACTAAATCTGAGATTGAAGAGTCATATAATTTAAATAGTGCTTTTATATCAAAGTATGATGAAGGCAATTTTACAATAGGCGAATTGAAATATAATGCATCATGCAATTTAAGTACGCTGGATAAAGTCCTTGACAATGATATGGTAATAGTCACGATAACGCCTATATCTTATCAAGTGCTATGTAATAATATGGATAATGCAAATATTTTTAATGATATGAGGAATAATGCAGATAATGAAGATGGGAATATATATACATATGTTAAGGGCATCAATTCTCATTTAGAAACAATTTTATATGAAATAGATAATGAAATATTATATTTGAAGGGAAAATATACAGAGAAAAATGTTCAAAACAAATATTACAAGCATATAGAAACTAAATATATTCCTATAGATACAGAAAATAATTAATGTGTGTTATAAGATCACTTCGGTGGTCTTTTTTATTTGCAATTAAGCCGAAAATACAACAGTCATATTTATTTTACATTGAAAAGTTTCAAAGTGAGGGGGGGAATAAATATGGCAGTAGCAATAAAAAGGGTTATACAGTTTAGCCATGCAAAAATGAATTCGGTGCAATCGGAACAAACCAGAATCCGTGCAAAGAATAAATACAAGAATGATCATATATGTGAAGAATTTAAGAAATTCAATTTACATCCTATTAACAATACAGAAGGACTTACTTATAATCAGTATTTCAAAAAATATTGTAAAAGAAGAACTGGTGGTAAGAAAAAGGTTGATGTTGTAAGTGAAATGGGGGAAAAGGATTTTTATTTAGACAAATTATACACTGGAAAAGGTGGAGGAAAAACAACTTGCTGTGTAGAATCAATGGTAATATCGCTTAATGACAGAATAGATGCAACAGAAGAAGCAATTAAAGCATATCAGGAAGATCCAGACAATCAACAAAAGATGGATGCATTTGTAACATATATCACCAAATCAGATCCAAGATTTAGGAATTGTAGGTTTTTAAATGTAGACTGGCATTTTGATGAAGTATATACACCATATGAAAAGAAGTCACCAACAGGAGAATTTCCAGATGGTGAAATAGTTGTTGGAACTCCCAAAATATCAATCCATGCGCATATAACATATATTCCATTGGCAAAAGACATTGATAAGAATGGAAAAGAATATTTAAACCTAAATCGTGGTGCTATCTGGAAATCAAGAACCGCTGCATATAATCAAAGTTATTCACAATTTAATGATGATATATATGAAGAAGTAGAAAGAAAATTTGGATATGATAGGGGTGAATTATATCCTGTATCTGAAAAAGACAGAAATGAGGATATGAATATACAAGACTGGATTATTGTACATAATGGTGAAATGGAAAAGCAGTATAAAGCACAAAAACAATTAAAACTTATGGCAGAGAAAGAAAAGACACAGATTCAAAGGAAAGAATTTGGTGAAGTACATAAGAAAAAAATGGAAAGTGCTCAAGAAGAGATAAATCATATGCAAAAATCTATAAATGAATTAAAAAAGGATTATGATGATATTAAAACAGAACATGATGAATTAAACCTACGAATTGGTTATAAAAAATTATGTAGAGATGGATTAGTAAAGCAGATAGCAGAAAAGGAAGCACAATTAAAATATCTTACTGAGGAAGAAAATAACAAGACAGTAGAAATTGCTAATAAGCAAAGAGAATATGATGATATATGTAGGGCAGTAAAGGATATGATAGATGAAAAGGCAAAAAAAGAAAAAGAAGTAAAAGAAGCCCAGAAAGAACTTGATGAAGATATGGATTCAATTAATGATATGAAGAGATTGGCAGAATTGGAGCAGGAAGAATTAGACGAAAAGACACAAGACTTACAAGAAAGTGTAAAAATAGCTAATGATACTATAAAAATATTTGCATATATAGAAGCAGCAATAAGGAAAAAATATTAAGAATAATAATGAGTGATGATGAACAAGAGCCAGAATTTCAAGTATTTATGCAAGGACTAAAATATTTACAAGAAAATGAAGACAACGAATTAGTAACAACTATTATCAGATCTATAGAAAAATCAAAAGCTACATATATTCCATTTGAAGATGAAAAAGAAGCAATGGGAAATAAGCATTATATAAGTTTTATATTATATGAAAGAGAACAGAGAAGTTGTGCATTTAACTATGTTATGCTAATAAGTATTTTAAATATGTTTAATACTGATGTATCAAAGACAATAGATCAGATATATAACAAATTCCAAGCAAAGTGTAACTTAATGAATATAAAAAGTGACATTTTAGAAGAACAGGTAAATGAGTTAAATGCTTTTATAAAAGAAAAAGGTTTGGAAAAAGAATATCAGATGAGAAAGAAATAAATTTCTTACTTTTGCTGCTGTATCTGGCATATTATAAGTGATTTGGGTTGAATATCTACTACCACTTGGTATTCAAATCATCTTAATATATTCTGGCAGCTGGAAAGACAGCATACAAAAGATAAATGAACTCCTTCGGGAGTTCTTTTTTTATGTAAAAACATAGAAATATACCTGTAACACATTTAAAGGGTGAAATAAGGTATTTTTATGCTTTAAGGTATATTTTATCGACTAAATCATTTTAGATGAAAAAACCTCGATAATTATCGGAGTTTTTTGGCTTAAAATTGATTTTAAAGTTATGTTTACATATTCAACCCTGTTTATGCCTGCAGGTATGAATAACCTGCGTCATAAACTGCCCCAGTCATGGGGCGGAAGGCTGTAAGGTTGAATTAAGGAATTAGTGAAGTATACGGAAGGTGCGAAAAGCCTCAGTAATTTGTGAGCTTAGTGGTGTCAAAAATTGATTTCCATAAAAATTGTGCAGGTTGTATAGCAAAAGTGCTGTATAGCTTTTTTTGAAAAAACTTTAGATGATTTGTCAATGGAAAATTAAAGAATTATTTGAGAGAATATAAGTACAAAAAGCAAGTCTTTCATACATAACTAAAACTATAATGGTTATGTGGAAAGGTGGTAGCATTATGAACCTTCCAGAATTAACACATGAGGAAGAAGTAAATTTAGAAAGATTTGCAAATTTAATGATTGAATTGATTGAAAAGCATGCAGATGCAGTAGATAAAGATGAAATGCTAAAAAAATTAAATAAAATTAAGGAAACAGGGGATAAAACCTCTGTTTCTTTTTATGTGTACCCAAAAAACACGATAATTATCGGTAAAAATAAAAAAAAGGTGCTTCATGGTATAAAGTATCGTCTAAATCATTTTAGGTATAAAAACTTCGATAATTATCGACGTTTTTCGGCATAGAATTGATTTTAATGCTGTGTACATATTCAACCCTGTTTATGTCTGCAGGTATGAATAACCTGCGCCATAAACTGCCCCAGTCATGGGGCGGAAGGCTGTAAGGTAAAAAAAGGAGCTTGCAGATGTATGATCATGCAAGTTATAAAAAATTGATTTTTTTATTGTATACGCATAAAAGCGGAGTTAAAATATAGTTGAACAGTTTAAAAGTGTCCCGAAAGATGGTCAAGTATGAAAAAAACAAAAGTGTATATTTATACAAGAGTATCAACCAGTATGCAGATAGATGGTTATTCATTAGATGCACAAAAAGAAAGACTGACCAAGTATGCAGAAGGAAATGATATGGTTATAGCTGGCGAATATTCAGATGAGGGTAAATCTGGTAAGAATATCGCTGGCAGAGTAGATTTTCAAAGAATGTTGAATGATATAGCTTGTAAAAAAGATGGTGTAGAATATGTATTAGTATTCAAATTATCCAGATTTGGAAGAAATGCGGCTGACACATTAACATCTTTACAATTTATGCAGGATTATGGTGTAAATCTGATAAGTGTAGAAGATGGAATAGACAGCAGTAAGGAAGCTGGAAAATTAATGGTACATGTATTATCAGCAGTAGCAGAGATTGAACGTGAAAATATACTTGTACAGACAATGGAAGGTAGAAAGCAAAAAGCCAGAGAAGGTAAATGGAATGGTGGTTTTGCACCATATGGCTATAAATTAGTTGATGGTGAACTTATTATAGAAGAAGATGAAGCGGAAGCAATCAGAATTATCTTTGATAAGTTTGTACATACAAATTTAGGTTATAATGGTGTTGTAAATTATCTTAATAACAATGGAATTAAGAAAAAAGCAAGACAGAATGGATATTTAACACAATTTACAACATCAACAGTAAAAGCAATTCTTGATAATCCAGTATACTATGGCAAAATTGCATATGGAAGAAGAAAGACAACAAAGATTGAAGGTACAAGAAATGAATATCATGTAGTAGCGCAAAAAGAAGGGCAACAGCAAGTAAATTAGAAAAGAAGCATGATTTAGACCATGAGCATGTATTAAGTGGTTTAGTAAAATGTCCTGTATGTGGTGCTGGTTTATATGGTAATGTAAAAAGGGCAAAAAGAAAAGACGGAACATATTATAAAACCTATTTTTCATATGCTTGTAAGCATAGACTAAATAAAGATGGACATAAATGTGATTATCACAAGCAGTGGTCAGAAGAAAAGGTAGATAATGCGGTATCTGAAATAATAAGAAAGTTGGTAAACAATCCAAGATTTTCAGAAGTAATGAAAACAAAAATAAATACAAGTGTAGATACAAGCGAAGCAGAAAAAGAGCTTGCAAATGCAAAAAAGGTATTAAAGCAGTTAATAGGCACAAAAGATAAGATTATTTTACAGATTGATACACTTGATATATTAGATAAAAATTATGATCGCAAATATGATGATTTACAGAAGCGATTAGATACAATTTATGATAAAATAGGTGATGCAGAAGATTTAGTATCTGAAACAGAAGATAAGTTATCAAATATCCAGAAGGATAAGATAACAGGTGATAACATCTATAATTATTTGTTAATGTTTGATAGTGTATATGATGTACTGTCTGATATGGAAAAGAAGCAGTTTTATAATGCATTACTTACAGACATACAAATATATGAAGAAGAACAGGATAAGCAGATAATAAAGTCGATTGGATTCAAGTTCCCAGTATTCTATGATGGTGAATTTACAAAGAGAATTATTCGGGACAAAGAAAAAACAGTCGAGACAGTTGTCTTACTTTCCAAGGGAGTAATCGACTAGAAAAAGATTGCAATGGACTTTTCCTTAGAGGATATGGATTTATCCGGTTTGCAGGGAAAGGCAACATATGAGAAAATCAAAGCGTATATCTTGGAGCAGACAGGACTTAAGGTTTCTTCATTGTATATCGCGCAGATCAAGAAGAAATGTGGACTGGATGTAGGTGAAAATTATAACTTATCAAAGTCGGAGAATGCAAGACAGCCAAAGTGTACACCAAAGAAGGAAGAAGCGATTATGCAGGCGTTTAAGCATTTTGGAATTGTATAGATTGTGGATAAATAGCATCGTGTGTCTATCTTATTGATAGGAAGCGTAAAAAGGACACCCCTGAACCGTAAATATTACGGGTCAAGGGATGTCCTTTTTGGTTGTCTTGGAGTGTCCAAAGGACAAGGTAATGAGACTGAG